>FWPU01001633.1_pt1 | contig 66295 bp, 58 predicted proteins | sample 2228361 | NCBI WGS metagenome assembly FWPU01 (sample SAMEA103939777, study PRJEB20133) | metagenome
GCCCGGTGTCCCCCTACGCGGCGACCAAGAGGGCGGGGGAGCTGCTGGCCTACTGTTACCACCACCTGTTCGGCTTCCAGGTGGCCTGCATGCGCCTGTTCACCGTTTACGGGCCTCGGCAGCGGCCGGAGATGGCCGTCCACAGGTTCGCGCGGCTGCTCGCCGCGGGGGCGGCGCTGGGGGCCTGGGCCGGCCCGGCGCCCGGAACCGGGGCAGCTTCTCCCTCCAGGGCAGAGCTCGACGTCGCACTCGGAGCCGGACTCGGCCCGCCGTGGCCGGTCGACCGGAGGGCAGCCGTCTCGACGTCGCCCTCCCCCAGCCGCTCCTCCCCTGGCAGCGGCCGCCCAGTCTCGGCCGCAGGCGCGGGCTCGGGCGCCGCGACGCTCGCCTTCGCCGAAGCGCCCACCTCGCCCGCAGCACCCGCCTCTTCAGCAGCCCTCGCCTCGCCCGCAGCACCCGCCTCTTCCTGCCCGGAATCAGCCTCGCCACGATTCGCGGCCGAGGCGACGCCACCCGATCCGAGATCGGCCGGACGGCCGCGCCCGCGCACCGCCGCCAGGATCGCTCCGCAGGCCGGACAGGAGAGCCGCCTGCCGGAAACGACCGCCCCGCAGGCGGGGCAACCAACAGCTTCCGTCATCCCATCTCCCTCGCTCCCGGTCCGAGCGCGTCGACGCCCCGAATGAAACGGGCGCCCCGCCACAGAGTGCCAGACGGAGGCCCCGCCGTGAAGTGGGTCCTTTGCTTTCCTGCTCCTGGCCCCCTCGTCAGGGCTCGGCTCGGCCGGAGCCAGCCAGGAGGAGGTTCCAGACGATGGCTCGCCAGGCGACAGTGACCCCGACGACGGCGACGACGACGAGCCAGACCCCGACGAGGAGGACGACGACCGGGAGGAGGCCGAACCCGCCCGGGTCGAGGCGAACGATCGGGCGGAGGACGGACCAGACGACCGTCGTCGCCACCAGCCCGCCGGCCAGGACGAGGACGAGGGCCCCCGTCGTGGCGACGACGGCACCGACGGCCCGAAGGGGAGCCCGAGCGAGCCAGCGGAGGCCCGCCCAGAGCGCCCCGCCGACGGAACGCCCTCGGACGAGGAAGCGGGCCGCGCAGCCGCCCCAGACCTCGCCGAGGAGCCACGCGCCGGCGACGGCGATGACGGCGTCCGGGGCGGCAGCGAGGACGCGGAGGACGAGGGGGGTTGCCGTGTCCGAGGGGAGGACGAGCTCGGCATAGGTCGCCTCGACGATCCGGATGACCCCCCAGGCCAGGGCGACGACGAGGGGGAGGTGGGCGAGCCAGCGGACGATGGCGACCCGGGCCACGGTCCAGCGGCCTCGAGGAGCGACACCACCGTGGTCATCGACCGGAGCCTTCCCCGGCCTCTGGGGAGAGGCTGTCGCTTCGATGAGGGCGACGTCGGCCGCTGCCCCGAGCCAGCCGCTGACGAGGAGCCAGATGACGAGGATCGTCGCCCCAAGGACCGCGAGGCGGAGGACGCCCGGGTTCAGGCCAGCCAGAGCGACGGAGACGATGTCAGGCCCGAAGATCGTTGCCAGGCCGACCGGTGTCGGCAGGACGACGATCGGCAGAAGCAGGACGACGATCCCGCCCCGGACGAGGAAGCCTGCCAGGGCGACCGGGACGAGGGCGGGCCGCTCGAGGAGAACGAGGGCGGCAGTGGCGAGGCAGCTGAGCACCCCCGTCGCTCCACCCTCGCCGACCCCGGCGACCAACCCTGGCCGGGGAAGTGCGTCCCGCCCGGTGCCGGACCACCACCGGTCGGCCGCTCCGGTCGGTCCGTCCGTCGACTCGCCCTCGCGGCCGCCGATCGCCCTCGCCCCTCGGTCAGGGGGCCGGAGAGAGGCGAACGAGGGCATCGAGGCGACGGAGCGCCTCCTCGACGAGCCGGATCTCCTCGCCGTAGCGGGCGAAGTCACCGTTCCGGAGGGCCTCCTGGGCGAGCTGGAAGTGGCGGTTCGCGTACTCGACGAGGGCGGCGACGTCATCGCCGGGCGGGATCGGCCCGGGGCCAACGGTCGGCCTCGGGGTCGGCGTCGGTGTCGGCCCGGGCGACGGGCCAGGCCCCGGCGACGGCGTCGGACCCGGACCGGGGCTGATGAGGAGCCGGAGGGCTTCGGCGAGGGTGTCGCCCCAGACGACCCGAGTCGGCGAGGCGACGACGATCTTCCGGAACTCCGGGAAGGCGCTCCCCGTGGACTGAAGGTAGATCGGCTGGAGGTAGATGATCGCGTCCTGGACGGGAACGACGATGAGGTTGCCTCGAATGACCTCGCTCCCGGCCTGACTCCAGAGGGTGATCTGGGCACTGATGATCGGATCCTGGTCGATCCGGGCAGCGATCTGGGTCGGCCCGAAGACGGTCGTCTCCTCGGGGAACTGGTAGTAGCGGACCTGACCGTAGGCCTCGCCGTCGTTCCGGGCAGCGACCCAGGCGATCATGTTCGGTCGGTTCACCGGCACCATCGGCTGGAGAAGGAGGAACTCGGGCTCGGGCTCGCCCGGCATCCGCATGACTACGTAATAGGCCTCCATCGGCAGGCTCTGCTGCCCGGAGGTCGGGGCGTCGGCCGGAACCGTCCAGACGTCCTCGCGGTTGTAGAAGGCGGCTGGGTTCGTCACGTGGTAGAGGGAGAAGACCCGGGTCTGGACGTTGAAGAGCTCCTCGGGGTAGCGGATGTGGGTCCCCAGCTCGGGGGGCATCTCGTCGATCGGCCGGAAGAGGGTCGGGAAGACCCGCTGGTAAGCCCGGATGAGGGGGTCGTCGGGGTCGGCGACGTAGAAGGTCGTCGTGCCGTCATAGGCGTCGACGACGATCTTCACGCTGTTCCGGATGTAGTTGAAGGAGTCCGGGCCGAGACCCGTCTGGGGACCGAGGATCGCCGGGTCGAAGGGTTCGGCGTGGGGGAAGCGGGGGCTGACGGTGAAGGCGTCCTGGAGCCAGACGAGCCGCCCCTCGTGGATGACGATGTAGGGATCCTTGTCGTAGCGAAGGAAGGGCGCGATCCGGGGCAGGCGATCGCCGAGGGAACGGTGGAAGAGGAGCTGGCTCTCGGCCGTGATCTGGTCGCTGATGAGAAGGTTCAGGTCGCGGAAGCGGAGGGCGAAGAGGAGGCGAGCGAAGGTCGTGTCGAGGCGAATCCCGGTCGTCGCCCGCCAGCGGGTGCGGGTTCCCAGGTCGGCGCTCCCGTCCTCGGTTCCAGCGGGGAAGTCGAACTCGGACTGGACGGCGCCGACGATGACGTAGTCGCTCGGCCGCTCTCCGAAGTAGATCCGGAACTCCTGGAGCTCGGGGGCGCCCGAGCTCGAGACCGGCGGCATGTCCCGGATGAAGAGTCGGGGCTGGCCCTCGGGGGTGACCTCGTTGACCGGCACCATCGCCACCCCGACACCGTGGGTGTAGGTGATCTTCTGATTCACCCAGCTCGTCGCCTGGGGGTTCCGCTCCTTCGCCAGCTCGCGGGCCGAGATCATGACCTGGCGAAGGCGGCCGTCGATGACGTAGCGGTCGGTGTCGACGTCGACGAACTCGTAGTAGCGACGGATCGTCTGGAGCTGATCGAGAGTGACCCGAAGGGGCCGGTAGTCCCAGAGCCGCGCGTTCCGGAAGGTTGCCTCCTCGTCGGCGACCTTCGCGTCGTCGAGGGTCCCCTCGCCCTGGTAACGGCGCAGATCCCACCGGTCGAGACCGTAGGCCAGCCGGGTCATGGCGATGTTGTTGCCGATGTAGCGTTCTTCGCGGGCGAGCTCGTTCGGGACGACGACGAGGCGCTGGACGACCTCGGGGTAGATCGAGCCGAGGATGACCGATGCGCCGAACCAGACGACGAGGGCGCCACCGAGGGGCCAGAGCATCCGGGTGAAGGCCCCGCCGACAAGGAAGGCCGCGGCGAGGGCGGCGATGACCGTCAAGGTGTCGAGGGCGAAGAAGCGCGCCGCCTCGTCGGTGTAGGAGACGCCGGCGGCTACGCCATGGCTGCTGTAGGCGAGCTCGTACTTGTCGAGCTGGTAGCCGACGGCGACGGAGAGGAGGTAGAGGGCACCGAGGACGCCGAGGTGGACGCGCATCGGCGTCGTGAAGTCGAGACGGCCGAGGAGTCCGACGACGAGGTAGCGACCGAGGGCGACGACGAGGGAGCCGAGGACGATCCCGTTGGCGACGGACTGGACGAGCCGGAAGAAGGGGAGGTCGAAGAGGAAGAAGCCGATGTCTCGACCGAAGATCGGATCGACGACCGTCCCCGCTCCCGCCGGCGAGAAGGGGACGCGGTTCAGCCAGAGGAGGATGAGCTCCCAACGACCCGCCGCCGAGCCAGCGAGTCCGAGGGCGACGAGGAGACCGAGGGCGGCGAGGATGCCAACGGCGAGGGGGACGAGGTTCGGCGGCTCGATCGTCTCTTCGACGGGATACGGACCGACGGGGCGCCCGCGGTACCAGGATCCTCGGGCGAAGGGGTCGCCGCGCTCCGCTGCCTGGACGGCTTCGGTCAGGCGCTGAAAGAGGGTCCCGAGGGTGCTCGGACCCTCACCGGGCGGCGGGGCGAGGCGCCCGGCGAGCCAGAGGTTGCCGAGGATGACGAGGGCCCCGAGGAGGAAGACGCCGAGGAAGAGGGCGGCCTGGGCGAAGAGGCGGGTCCAGAAGACCGGAGCGTAGCCGACGCTGTCGAACCAGATGGCGTCGGTCCAGAGGTCGAGCCCGTAGGTGAAGAGGCTGACGAGGATGAAGGCGACGGCGAGGAGACCGACGATCCCGAGACGACGGAAGATGGTTCGGAGGATCCCACCAGCCGTCGGCGCACCGTCGTCGGGGCCGCTGGGACGACGGGCTCCTGGCGGCCGACGGCGGCCCCCGCCGCCCGCCCTGACGCGGATGATGACGGGCTCCTCGGGCTCCCCGCCTGTGTCGTCGGGTCCGGGCCGCTCTGCCGAGGGGGACTCGGGGTCGGTGGCGTGGCCGAGCCCGGCGGCACGGTCGGAGGCGGTCTCGTGGCCGGCCTCGCCGGCCACGAGCTCGGAATCGGCGTCGGTGTCGGTGGAGGGTCGTTGGCTGGGGCCCCCGCCGGGCTTGCGGTCCCCGGCCCCGGCACGGCGACGTCGCTCCGCTTCGCGGCGCAGCTCGTCGAGGAACTCGTCGAAGAGGTCGCGCATGGTCCGGCCAGTCTACCGGCCCGAGCGCTCCTCGACCCGATCGGCCTCGGCCGATCCCGCGGGACGTCGTGCGCCTTCATCGCCGCTCGCCCGGCTGGGCTCACGAGCAGCCCTGCCGAGTCCCCGAGTGACCTCGTCCTCAGCCGTCGGCCAACCCCTCGACCGCCCGCTGAAAGGCCGACAGGACGGCCAGGGCGAGCTCGTTCTGCCGCATCGTCGCCGCCCGAAGCGGCTCGAAACCGATGGCCGCCCGGATCGCCGCCGGCGCACGCCAGGGGCGGGTCGGGTCATCGGGTGGGACGACGGGAGCGAGTCGGATCGCCAGACGGCCGGCCTCCTCTCGGATGAGGCCCGACAACCCCCCGGCGAGCCTCGGACCGAGACGGGCGACCGGCGGCTCGGGCGGGGGACCGGCCACCGGGGCGAGATCGCGGAAGCTCACGACGCCTGCCTCGTCGACGACCCAGAGGACCGCGAGCCACCACCCGTCGTCGGTCTCCGTCGGACGGGACAGGCCGACCTCGAGGGGCCGGCCGCGGACGAGGAGTGGCAGCGGCTTGAGGTAGGAGGGCCCAGGTGGCGGGAGGCGGTCCGGCATCGGCAGAGGGCAGGCTATCTCGGCGAGGGGGGATTGGCCTCGCCGCGAAGCGGCGCTACGGTCCAGCTGCGTCGCCCGCTGCAGGTCCCGCTGGAGGCGCGCCTCCCTCGGTCCTCCCGCCGGTCTCGAGCAGCTCGTCGGCCTGCATCGCCCCGACCTCCGCCGAGAGGTCCGACAACTCCGCCTCCATCGCCAGCCGGAGCATCTCGCGGCGGACGTCCGGCGGCGGTGGGTCGAGGGCGCCCGGTGCGACCGGCGTCGGGGCCTCGGACCCGGTCTCGCCGGTCAACCAGGCAAGGAGTTTGCTCCGTCGACCTCGCTCCGAGGAACGGGCGCCCCAGACGATCGCCCGAGGGTCGACCGCCGTCACGCCGGGCAGCTCGGGTTCCTCGGCAACGCGGACCGTCGCCCCACACGACGGGCAACGCTCGGCGTCGGCCGGGATGGCGCTCGAGCACCAGGGGCAGGCTGCGGCGGCTCCTGCCGATCCGGGCTCCGAGGCCCGCCCTCCTTCGCTCATGCCGTGAACGATACTGCGCTCGAAGCCCGGCGTCATGGCTCGATCGTCATGGTTGGCCGCTGGCAGGAGGGATGCCCGGATCCCACCAGCCCGAAGCGCCCGCGAGGCCGACGAGGGAGGCGTGGTCATCGGCCCGCTTCGCTCGTCACTCCCACTCGATCGTCGCCGGCGGCTTGCTGCTGATGTCGTAGACGACCCGGTTGACGCCGGGGACCTCGTTGACGATCCGGCTGCTGATCCGGGCGAGGACGTCGTAGGGAAGCTTCGCCCAGTCCGCCGTCATCCCGTCCTCCGAGGTCACCGCCCGGACAGCAACGACGTTCGCGTACGTTCGGCCGTCACCCATGACCCCGACCGAGCGGACGGGCGTCAGGATCGCGAAGCTCTGCCAGAGGCTCCGGTAGAGCCCCGCCGCCTTGATCTCGTCGATGACGATCCAGTCCGCCTCCCGAAGCGTCTCGAGCCGCTCGGGGGTCACCTCGCCGATGATCCGGATCGCGAGGCCGGGACCCGGGAAGGGCTGGCGCATGACCATCGCCTCGGGCAGGCCGAGCTCGAGCCCGACCGCCCGAACCTCGTCCTTGAAGAGATAGCGGAGCGGCTCGATGAGCTGGAAGCGGAGGTCGGGCGGCAGCCCCCCGACGTTGTGGTGGGTCTTGATCTTCGCCGCCGCCTTCGTCTCGGGGGCCGTCGACTCGATGACGTCGGGGTAGAGGGTCCCCTGGGTCAAGAAGTCGATCTGACCGAGCTTCGCCGCCTCCTCCTCGAAGACCCGGATGAACTCATCGCCGATGATCTTCCGCTTCTGCTCTGGGTCGACGACCCCGGCGAGGCGGGCGAGGAAGCGCTCCTTCGCCTCGACCATGACGAGCCGCATCCCGAGGTTCTGCTCGAAGGTCTGCCGGAGGAGCTCCGACTCCTTCTTTCGCATGAGGCCGTGGTCGACGTAGATGCACGTCAGCCGGTCGCCGACGGCCCGATGGACGAGGGTTGCCGCAACGGCCGAATCGACCCCGCCTGAGAGAGCGCAGATGACCTTGCCCTCCGAGCCTGTCGCCCGGGCGTGCTCGTCGACCCGGCGTCGGATCTCCTCGACCGTCTGCTCGATGAAGTTCGCCGGCGTCCACGTCGGGCTGGCGCCGGCGATCCCGAGGACGAAGTTCCGGAGGATGTCGCGCCCCCGGGGGGTGTGAACGACCTCGGGGTGGAACTGGATCCCGTAGAGCCGCCGATCCGGGTCGGCGAGCCCTGCGAAGGGGGTCGCCGAGGTCTGGGCGGTGGCGTGGAAGCCAGGCGGCGGCCGAAGGATCGAGTCGCCGTGGCTCATCCAGACCGGCTGCTCGCGCTCGAGCCCGGCGAAGAGACCGTCCTCGGCGGTGATCGTCATCGAGGCCGGGCCGTACTCCCGTTTCGTCGCCGGCACGACGTCGCCCCCGAGCTCGTGGGCCATGAGCTGGAGGCCGTAGCAGATCCCGAGGACCGGGATACGGCCGGTCCAGATGGCCGGGTCCGGTCGTGGCGCGCCCGGCTCGTAGACGGAGGCGGGCCCCCCGGACAGGATGATCGCCTTCGGGCGGCGGCGCTCGATCTCCGACCAGGGGGTGTCGAAGGGGAGGAGCTCGGAATAGACGTTCAGCTCGCGGACCCGACGGGCGATGAGCTGGGCATACTGGCTCCCGAAGTCGAGGACGACGACGGTGTCGGGTTCGGCGCGCCCGGCACCGGGTCGATCGTCGGGGGCTCGGGCCGGCGGCGGGGCCTTGAGGGCGGTCTCGAGGTAGGCCTCGACTTCGGCGTCGTCGGGGGCGAGGACTCGGTGGCCGGCGTTTGCCGGTTCGCCGTGGACGGTTCGACCCCGGGTCGGCGGGCTCGAGGCCCCGGCGGGTTGTTCCCCGCTCGGCCGCGGTCGTTCGGCGCTCGGCCTGGCAGGGACCTGGGCGGCGCCGCTCGGCCCTTCTGGGGTGGACGGTTCGTCGTCGGGGCGTTCGCTCACCGATGCGCTGCTCCTCGATCCATCGTCGACAGGATACCGGCGCCAACGGGCCGCCCGGCCCCACCTTCGCTCTCATCGGGCGTGTCACGCGGAGCGGCCACGGGGCGTGACGATCGATCCACGACCCTCGCGGTCACGTCACCCCTCCCCCGCTACTGCCCGTCGCCCTCGGCCGCAGTCGGAAGGCCGGTCCGTTCCCTAGCCGTTCCGCGGGCGTCCCGTAACGAAGGATGAGCTCCCGGACGGCCCGGGCCAGCTCGGGCCCCTCGAGGAGTTCGGCCTCGGCGTCTTTGCCCACCTCTCCGATCTCGACGCGACAGCGAGGATCGGCGAGGAGGTTCAGGGCCCAGTCGGCGTCCGGATCCCCCGCCGCGACGAGGAACGACCCATCGGGCTCCTCCACGAAGCCAACGGCGACGGCGACGGGACGCCCAGTTCGGCGGCCGCGGGTCACGAGCCGGAGGGCTCGACCCTCGGCGACCATCGCCGCCGCGATCGGATCGAGGGACTCGTCGCCTTCCTCCGGCGGGGACGATCTCCTCGGCTCAGGTGACATGGCCGGCGCCACTGGATCGAGGGAATCGTCGACGGGGGACGAACGGCCCGCCGCCTCGCCCACCGCTGGGCTCAACCGCGCCGGAGCTGCCAGCTCTTCCCCTCGCTGACGATGGCCGGGGCGTAGACGATCTCGACGGCCTGCATCTCGCGGATCGTCCGAGCCCCGAGGGCGGCCATCGACTGACGAAGGGCTCCGACGAGGTTCTCCGAGCCGTCGGTCACCCGAGCCGGGCCGAAGAGGATCCGCTCGAGCGGCCCGACCGTCCCGACCCGGATCCGCGTCCCCCGGGGCAGGACCGGCGAGGGCGCCGCCATCCCCCAGTTCGTGCCCCGTCCCGGCGCTTCGTCGGCCCGAGCGAGGGGCGAACCGAGCATGACCGCGTCCGCTCCGGCCGCAATGGCCTTGGCGATCTCGCCACCCCGCCGCATCCCGCCGTCGGCGACGACGGGGACGTAGCGACCCGTCTCGGCGAAGTAGGCGTCCCGGGCGGCGGCGACGTCGCTGACGGCCGTGACCTGGGGGACCCCGATCCCGAGGACCTCCCTCGTCGTGCAGGCCGCGCCTGGCCCGACGCCGACGAAGATCGCTGCCGCCCCCTGCTCCATGAGGGCGTAGGCGGCCTCGGCGTTCGTCGTGTTCCCGACGGCGACGGGGATCGGCATGAAGCGGGTGAACTCGGCGAGGGAGAGGGGTTCGTAGCCCGTTGCGAGGTGACGGGCCGAGGAGACCTGGGACTGGACGAGGAAGAGGTCGGCGCCGTGCTCGGCGCAAAACGGCCCCCAGCGACGGGCAGCTGCCGGGGTCGCCGCGACGGCGGCGGGGGCACCCGCGGCGTGGAGCTCGTCGATCCGGCGGGCGACGAGATCCTCCCGGATCGGCGCGGCGTAGGCCTCGGTCAGGACGGCCTGGACCTCATCGTCGGGGGCGGCGGCGATCCGAGCAAGGACGGCATCGGGATCGTCGTAGCGGGTCTGGACCCCCTCGAGGTTGAGGACGGCGAGGCCGCCGAGGCGGGCCAGGGCAGCGGCGAAGCGGACGTCGACGACGGCGTCCATCGCCGCAGCGAGGATCGGGATCTCGAGGCGGAGGCCACAGAAGGTCTGGGCGAGCTCGACGTCGGCTGGCTCGACGGTGTCCGTCCCCGGGGAGAGGGAGACGTCGTCGAAGCCGTAGGTCGGGCGAATCGAGTCGACCTTGCTCCGGAAGGCACGGCGGCGGGGGGCGAGCTCGGGCGATGGCGCCGAGGGAGAGGTCGCGGTCGGCGGCAGCTCGAGGCCGCCCGGGGTTCCGCTACGATCGAGCAATCGGGTTCCTCCGCTCTCGTCGGTCGTGGTCAGGGAGTCTACCGTTTCGGCCGACGGGAGGTCCGCCCGCGCTCGGAGCCGCGACCGCGGGCAGCCCCGTTCGACGGCGCCCCCGGTCGTGCCGGAGCCACCCTCGGTCGGCGGGCGATCCGTTCGCCGGCCGGGCTGAGCTCGAACCAGCGGGCCGTCTCGGGATCGAGGAGGCGGCGCTCGATCCGCTCGATCGACTCGGCGTAGGCAGGCCAGACGGCAAGCCCGAGCGCCTCCTCCCGGGCAGCCCAGCGGTAGGCGTCGTGCTCGGCCGAGAGCTGGGGCTCGGCGCCGGGACGGATCCGGACGGCAAAGGCGACGGCGTTGACGATGGCATCGGAGCCCTCGTCGTAGAAGGCGTAGGTCTGGTCGAGGTCGTAGACCGCCTCGACGTCGGCCTCGTCGAAGCCGGTCTCCTCGCGGACCTCTCGGAGGGCGGCGGCAGGGACCCGCTCGTCGGGCTCGAGGCCACCGGTCACGCACTGCCAGAGGCCGGCGAAAATCTGATCGGGAGCCCGGCGGATGAGGAGGTATTCGGGCCGGGCGCCGGGACGGGGGACCCGGAAGACCCAGCACTCGACGAGGTCGGGTCGGAAGGGCACCCTAGAGGCGCTCGAACCGCTCGACGGGCAGGACGAAGACCGTCGCGCCGCCGACTTCGACCTCGAGGGGATAGGGCATGAAGAACTCGCCCGGCTCCATGATCGGCGGCATCGGGTTCACGACCTGGGTCCGGGCGGTGCAGTTCTCGCGGACGATGGCGAGGACGTCGTCGACCTGGTGGTCTTCGACGCCGACGATGACGGTCGCGTTCGACTGCTTGAGGAAGCCGCCCGAGCTGTGGAGCCGTGTCGCCCGGTACTCTCGCTCGAGGAGGGCGTCGACGAGGGCACCGGCGTCCTCGTTGTGGACGATGGCGACGACGAGCTTCATCGTCCGAGTATAGGGATCGGCGTGGTGCTGGCACACCGATTTGGGGGATGGATCGTTGGCGCCCTCTCCCATCCCGGGGCCGCGGCCGGGGGCTCCGGGAGCTGGCGTCCTCCCCTCTGTTGCGCCGGGTGCAAAGGCGCCCGTCGGCTGGGGCCTCCCGAGGTGGTGGCCCTCCCGCCCGTTGCACCGGGTGCAAACGTGCCGGGTGGTTCGGCTCTCCGGGGGCCCGCCTCCTCGCCTCCGTTGCGCCGGGTGCAAAGGCGCCCGTCGGTTCCGCCCTCTGGCGGCTGGCATCCTCCCCTCCGTTGCACCGGGCGCAAACCTGCCTGGGTTTCGTTGCATCCGATGCATGTGTCGACCGCCCGGGCTGCCTGGGATCCCTGTGGCGTTACACCGGGTGCAATGGAGCGACCCCGAACCGGCCGGGACTGTCGTGCCGTTGCATTCGACGTAATGAACCGACCGATCCAGCCTGTCCTGGACAGGGACGCCGCCCGACACGTGCATCCAGTGCAACACGGCCCCCGGGACGGACCGCCGCGCCGTCGCGCCCCGAGTCCTCTCTCGTACGCCTGGGGCGAGTGGGTGGAAGGGACGTCTTCTCAAGGACTCACGGCATGAGCGCATTGGCAAGGACTCACGGCATGAGCGCATCGGGAAGATCTCGGCCGTCGGTCGCTCGTCGCGCGCTCGGCAAAGCCACGGTCAACGTGGAACATCGGGGCCCCAACCGAAGCATGGCGGAGCCGGTGCGCTCGGAGGCCCGCCCGTATCATGGGCGCCACACCTGGCGCGGCCGTGCATGCGGGCCGCGCGACCGGCGGTGGAGGGACGAAGATGCTGGCGAAGGACCTGGCGACGCTCACGGCGGCGATCGCTCGCGACGACCTCGACACGGCCCTCACGGCGATCCTCGTGGCTGGTTGCCGCGAGGTCGACGCCGTCGACGCCTTTGCCCTCGTCTGGGACCCCGACCGACCCGTTCCGTCGCTCGCGGTGGCCATCGACGGAGCCGGGCGACGCCTCGATCCCCTCGCCTTCGACGAGCTCGCCCGGTCGACGGCCAGCCCCAACCACCCGACCGTCGTCGCCGCTCGCGAGGGTCGACCGAGCTGGCACCGCCCCGACCCAACGAGTGGGCTCGTCGGCGTCGACCTCCCCCTGACGATCCGGCGTGACGGCGTCGAGCAGATCGTGGGGGCCGTGGCCTGGCGCCGGCGCCGGCCCGACCTGCCCGACGATGCCCGGGACCTCCTGGTCGCCCTCGCCGACCTTGCCGCCGTCAGCGTCGACCGAGCCCGCCTCGCCTCCCTCGTCACCGAGCGAGCCGAGTGGTTCGAGCGGCTCGCCCACGTCGACCCGCTGACCGGCCTGGCGAACGCTCGGACCTTTGGGCGCGTCCTCGAGCTCGAGCTCGCCCGCGCCGGACGCCAGAACAGCCAGGTCGCGCTCGTCCTCTTCGATGTCGAGGACCTCGGCCACGTGAAGGCCACCGCCGGGCGAGAAGCCGGGGACGACGCCCTTCGGTCGATCGCCTCCGTCCTTGCGGAGTCGGTCCGCTTCGTCGACACCATCGCCCGGCTCGCCGACGAGGAGTTCGCGGTCGTCGCACCCGGCTCGGCCGGAGCGACGGTCGCGAGGCGGATCAGCGAAGGGGTGGCGGCCCTGCCGCCCGTTGCCGGTATCGCCCTCCGCGCTCGCGCCGGGGTTGCCCACTTCCCGGCCGACGGGACGACGGCCGAGGAGCTCCTCGCCGCGGCGCGGGATCGCCTTGCGGCGGCGAGCGGGGGTCCCGCCTCGCCCGAAGTCGAGGGAGGTGGTCAGCGGGTCCGGGAGAAAACATCCTCCAGAGGGGCGGCCGGAGACGGCGGGACGTCGTAGCTGGCGAGACGCCCAACCGACTCGGCCGCAGGGAGCGCCGGGACGCCCCGGCACGCCGGCCAGGTGCCGCTCAGGCCCTCCGCTCCGCCTCGGGACCTGACCCCCGATCCACCACCGGCCACGGCCCCAGCAGGCGCCGAGCCAGGTCCGGCAGCCGCTCGAGGCCCCGGAGGACCGCCCCGAACACCGCATCCGGATCGGCGCGGGCATCGACGACGACGAAGCGCGTCGGCTCGGCGGCCGCGAGGGCGAGGAACCCTGCCCGGACCCGCTCGTGGAAGGCCCGATCGAAGTCGGCCTCGAAGCGGTTCGCCTCGGCGCTCGCCTCCTTCCGGCGCAGCCCGTCGAGGACGGGCAGGTCGAGGAGGATCGTCAGGTCAGGAACGAGGCCGCCGGTGGCAAAGGCGGCGACGGCCCGGAGCTCGTCGAGGGGGAGGCCAGCCCCGTAGCCCTGGTAAGCGAGGGTCGAGTCGCTGAAGCGGGCCGAGACGACGAGGGCTCCCTGCTCGAGGGCGGGCTCGATGACCTCGCGGACGAGCTGAGCTCGCGCGGCGTTGAAGAGGAGGGCGTCGGACCGCGGGTCGGCAGCCGACGCCTCCCGGGAGAGGAGGACCTCGCGGATCGCCTCACCGAGACGCGTCCCGCCCGGCTCGCGCGTCAGGACGACCGGCAACCCGGCCTCGGCGGCGAGGTCGTGGAGGCGACGAGCCTGGACGGTCTTGCCGGCGCCGTCGGGACCCTCAAAGGTCACGAACCAGCCGCGCCGCACCGACGAAGCGCTCATGGCGCCCAGCCTACCCGACCGCAGCCAGCGCGACCGTCCGGCCGGGCCGCCCCGCTTCCTTCGCGGAGCGAGAGGGCCAACGAGCCCGGGGCCGAGCCGTCTCGATCCACGCCGTCCTCCAGCGTCGGATCAGTCGATAGCCCTATCCCTCGGCCCCCGGGGGGCCGTGCTACGCTGCCGGGCCGATGGCCAGGTGCAAGGCGTGAGCGGACCGACCGAAGCCGCGAGGCCGGCGGGGACGGCATCCCCGATCTGGGGGACCGGGCACGATGCGTGAGCTGACCGAGCACGCCCTCGAGACCGCCCGCCTCCGGGGCGCCGCCTACGCCGACGTCCGGATCGTCCGTCGCCTCGAGGAGTCGATCTCCGTCAAGAGCGGCCGCGTCGAGGCCGTCGCCCTGACCGAGACCGAGGGGCTCGGCGTCCGCGTCCTCGTCGACGGAGCCTGGGGCTTCGCCGCCACCCACCGCCTCGAACCCGCCGCCGCCGACGAGGCCGCCGCCCGAGCCATCCGGATCGCCCGCGCCTCGGCGACTGCCCTCCGTCGCCCCGTCGAGCTCGACGACCGCCCGCCGGCCGTCGGTCGCTACGAGACGCCTCTCGCCGAGGACCCCTTCGCCGTCCCCCTCGAGACGAAGATCGCCGACCTCCTCGCCGCCGACGAGGCGATGCGGCGGGCAGCTCCCCTCGCCTTCAGCGAGGCGATGTACGGGGCCCAGCGGGAGTGGAAGACCTTCGCCGCCCTCGACGGGAGCTACACCGAGCAGGTCATCACCCACGTCGGGGCCGGGATCGAGGCGAACGCCATCGACGGCGACGAGCACCAGCGCCGAAGCTACCCCGACGCCGGTGGCGGCTGGCAGGCGGCCGGCTACGAGTACGTCCGGGGCCTCGACCTCGTCGGGCACGCCCCGGCCGTCGCCGACGAGGCGGTCGCCCTCCTCTCCGCCCCCCAGTGCCCGTCGGGGCGCTTCACGATCGTCCTCGACCCGTCCCAGCTCTACCTCCAGGTCCACGAGAGCTGCGGCCACCCGACCGAGCTCGACCGGGTCTTCGGAACCGAGGCGAGCTACGCCGGAACGAGCTTCCTGACCGTCGACAAGCTCGAAGCCGGCTTTCGGTACGGGAGCGAGCTCGTCGACATCGTCGCCGATGCGACGGCCCCGGGCGGTCTTGGGACCTTCGGCTGGGACGACGAGGGGGTCGCCGCCCAGGCCGTCCCCCTCGTCCGTGAGGGGATCTTCGTCGGCTACCTCTCGAGTCGGGAGACGGCGCCCCGGATCGGTCGCCGCTCCGGTGGGGCGATGCGGGCCGACGGCTGGAACCGGATCCCCCTCATCCGGATGACGAACATCAACCTCCTCCCGAAGCCCGGGCTGAGCCTCGACGAGATCGTCGCCGACACCGACGAGGGGCTCTACCTCGCCTTCAACCGGAGCTGGTCGATCGACGACCGGCGCCTTAACTTCCAGTTCGCCACCGAGGTCGCCTACGAGATCCGGAACGGCAAGCTCGGCCGACTCTACAAGAACCCGACCTACACCGGGATCACCCCCGAGTTCTGGCGGTCCTGCGACGCCGTCGGGGACGAGCGGAGCTACCGGATGCTCGGGACGCCGAACTGCGGGAAGGGGGAGCCGGGCCAAGTCGCCCACGTCGGCCACGGGGTCCCGGGGGCGAGGTTCCGGAACGTCCAGGTCGGGGTCGGCAGGTGGCGGAGCTGAGCGTGGGCTGGCCGCGGCTCGTGCCGGCGACGGTGGCGACGACGACGCTCCTCGCGTCCATGACGGGACGCCCGAGGCGCGCCCGGGGCAGCTGGTGGGGTCGATGACCGACCGGCGACCCACTCCGACCGCCGAGGACCCCGAGTCCCTCCTCGCCCTCGCCGAGGGTCTCGTCGGCGACGCCCTTCGCGCCGGAGCGACGGAGGCCGAAGCCCTCGTCATCGCCGAGTCCTCGGCCCTCACCCGGTTCGCCAACAGCGAGATCCACCAGAACGTCGCCGAGGAGAAGGTCCGCTCGAGCCTCCGCTTCGTCGTCGGCCGGCGGATCGGGGTCGCCGCCTCGGGCCGGACCGACCGAGAGGGCCTCGCTGCCCTCGTCGAGCGGGCCGCTGCCATCGCCCGGAACGCCGCCGAGCTCCCCGACTGGGGCGGCCTCCCCGAGCCGGAGCCCGTCGTCCCGCTCCCGGCGGCCTACGCCGCCTCCACGGCCGCGGCGAGCCCGGAGCTCCGGGCCGAGGGGGTCCGCGCGGTCATCGGCGCCGCCGACGTCGAGGGCGTCCTCGCCTTCGGGTCCTTCGCCACCGGTCTCGAGGGCGTCGCCGTCGCCAACTCCCGGGGCATTCGAGCGGCCGAGGCGCGGACGGCGAGCCACCTCCTCGCCGTCGCCCTCGGACCCGACGGCGGTTCGGGCTACGCCGAGGCGGCGGCGACCTCGGTCGAGGCGATCGACCCGGCGGCGATCGGTCGGGAAGCGGCCGCCAAGGCGCGCGCGGCGGCGAAGCCGATCGCCCTCGACCCGGGCGACTACTCAGTCGTCCTCGAGGAGTACGCCGTCGTCGACCTCCTCGACATGCTCGGCTACCTCGGCTTCTCGGCCCTCGCCGTCCAGGAGGGTCGCTCCTTCTTCGAGCCGGGGCGGAGGATCGGCAGCGAGCTCGTGACGATCCGCGACGATGCCACGGACCCGGCGACCCTGCCCGCCGCCTTCGACTACGAGGGGGTCCCGAAGACGCCGGCCACCCTCGTCGAGGCGGGCATCTGTCGCGAGGTCGTCTACGACGCCCAGACGGCCGCCCGGGCCGGACGGCGCTCGACGGGCCACGGGCTGCCGCCCCCGAACCCCTGGGGCCCCTTCCCGACGAACCTGCTCATGGAGCCTGGGGCGACGAGCCGCGAGGAGCTCCTCGGGGGCCTCGACCGGGGGCTCCTCGTCACCCGCTTCCACTACACGAACCCGGTCCACCCGAAGCTCGCGATCGTCACCGGGATGACCCGGGACGGGACCTTCCTCGTCGAGGGCGGTCGGGTCGTCGGGCCCGTCAGAAACCTTCGCTACACCCAGAGCTACCTCGACGCCCTCGCCGGGATCGAGGCCGTCGGGCGGGAGCGACGGACGCTCCGGGGCTTCCTTGGGGGCGTCGCCGTGCCGGCCGTCCGGATCGCCGCCTGGACGTTCACCGGCGCCACGGAGTGAGGGCGGCAGTGGTGCGCCGCGCCCCGGATGGCGCCCGGCCACGCGGCGGGGGACGGAGTCGAAGCCGGCCATCGACGTCACGGGTAGGGCGGACGGCTCGGCCGCAGGCCCTCGACGCGCTGCCAGGTCCGAGCGGTCGCCGCCCTCACCGGCAGGGCGGGAGCTCGGCTGGCGGTGTCTCGAAGAGTTCGGCACCGACCTCGCGCCCGTAGACGGCGACGACCATGTAGAGGGGCTCCGGATGCGCCGGATCCGGGCCAGCACCGCCATGGACGATCACGCGAGAAGTGCCGGCGCTGTCCAAGACTTCAAAGTCGGAGGTCAGGAAGCGATCCCGCGTGGCATGGCCGCACGGCTCGACCCGGATCTCGTCACGGCTCGGCGCTGCCGGACCCGGGGCGACGATGGTGATCGCTTCGGTCGTCCGGTTCCAGACTGCGATCCGACCGTAGAAGCGCGCTTCGGGCCAGCAGGCCCCAGGGACGGCGGCGATGACGAGGAGGAGGGTGACGAGCTTCACGCCGGGCCGACCTTACGGGCAGAGAAGACCCGACCATGGTAGGCGGCCGCCCCCACGTCGGCAGCGCGGGCGGGGCGAAGAGGTGGCAGGATCCTGGCATGTCCGCCGAACAGGAGGTCGTCGTCGTCGGCTCCGGTCCGAACGGCCTCGCTGCCGCGATCACCCTCGCCCGAGCCGGGCTGGCGGTTCGCGTCTACGAGGCCGCGGCCGAAGCGGGTGGCGGGCTCCGCTCGGCCGAGCCGACCGAACCCGGCGTCGTCCACGATCGCTGCGCAAGCGTCCTCGCCCTCCTCCCCGGCTCGCCCTTCTTCCGAACCCTCGACCTCCGAGCCCTCGGGGTCCGCCTCGTCCGACCGGAGATCCCCCTCGCCCACGTCCTCCGATCCGACGAGGTCGTCCTCGTCGAAGGCTCTGTGGCAGGAACGGCGGCCCGCCTCGGCCCTGCCGGGGCGGGCTATCGCCGCCTCCTCGGACCCCTCGTCGCCGCCGCAAACGAGCTCTTCGACTGGGTCCTTGGTCGAGCCCCCTGGCCGCCCTCTCGACCGAGCCAGCTCCGGCACCTCGGCCTCCTCCTTCGCTTCGGCCTCCCAGCCCTCGCTCCGGCCAGCCTCCTCGCCCGGACCGTCCTCGGAGAACGGAGAGCGACGGCCATCTTCGGTGGTCTCGCCGCCCACGGCCTCGTCCCCCTCGACCGACCTGGGAGCGCGGTCTTCGGGCTCGTCCTCGGCGCCGCCGCCCACGCCGGCGGTTGGCCCGTCGTCGCGGGTGGGAGCCAGCGCCTCGCGGACGCCCTCGTCGCCGAGCTCGAGCGCCTCGGCGGGGAGATCGTGACCGGGACGGCGATCCGCTCCTGGGCCGAGCTACCCCGGACCCGAGCCGTCCTCCTCGACCTCGCCCCGCGGCAGGTCCTCGGGCTCCTCGACGACCGCCTGCCGCCCTCATACCGAGCGCGCCTCGCGGGCTTCCGGCACGGACCGGGGGTCTGCAAGGTCGACTGGACCCTCGACGGGCCGATTCCGTGGCGGAACCCCGACCTCAGCCGAGCGGGCACCGTCCATCTCGGGGGGACCCTCGGCGAGATCGAGGCGATCCTTCGTGCCGTCGATGCTGGTCGGCTCCCCGAGCGACCCTTCGTCGTCCTCGTCCAACCGGGTCGGGTCGACCCGAGCCGGGCACCCTCCAGTCGAGAACCGGTCTCGGCCTACAGCCCGGTGCCGAGCGGCTACCCCGGCGACGTTGCCCCGGCGATCGAGGCGGGCGTCGAAGCGGCTGCGCCCGGCTTCCGCGACCGGATCCTCGCTCGGGTCGTCACGACGGCCGCCGAGCTCGAGCTGGAGAACCCGAACCTCGTCGGCGGCGACATCGGCGGAGGCGCCCACGACCTCGGGCAGCTCCTTCGCCGACCAACCATCGGACCGAACCCATACCGGACGCCCCTCCCGGGCGTCTATCTCTGCTCGGCCTCGACCCCGCCCGGGGGCGGGGTCCACGGCATGGCCGGTTGGCGGGCGGCACGCCTGGCCTTGCGGGAGACCTTCGGGCGGCGCCTCGACGGGTAGGGTCGTTCGGCCCGCCGCCCACCCCGACGGCGGCGGCCGCCGTCTGCCCTACCGCCAGCTCGACCGGGCCTGCTCTGGGTAGAGGCGGACCCGGCGGTACGGCTCTCGACCCCGCGAGCGAGACAAGATGTTCGCCCGCTCGGCCATCTGGTGCTGGAGGCGCCGGATGTAGGCGTTCTGGGGCGAGAGCTCGACCGGCTCGGCCCGCTCGAGGACGATCCCGATCGCCTCCTCGGCCTCGCGGAGGGCCGCCTCGCGGGGGTCGACCTCGAGGGAGAAGATCGAGGTCAGCGAGGCCTGCATCTGGAGGATCGTGTTCGACTTCAGGACGTAGATCGGAATCCCGCGATCCTCCGCCTCGCGGACGACGCCTGCCTTCTGGCGGTACTCGCTCCGAAGGGTCATGACGACGTCGGCCTCGTCGATGTCGCGGGCGATGATGACCGGCAGCTGGAGCTCACGGATCGCCTGCTCGAGCCGCTTGCGGCTGATCCCGTAGGGGAGGAGCCGGAGGGTTGGCAGGATCCCCTCGCGAACGCGAAGCATCTCACCCTCGGCCGCGATCGCCTCGGACCGAACTCGGTCGGCGATCGCCTCGTCGTCGGCGAGGAGGGCCTCCTCGAGGGACTCGGGAGCTGCGGCCCCCCGTCGGGCCTCGCCGCTCTCCCAGGTCGAGGTCGGCGGGGCCGTGTCGCTGCCTTCGAGCAGGGCACCGGCTGGCGAGGCAGGGGTCGCCGTCCTGTCGCCGACGGGCTCAGCCGGGATCCCGGCTGCCGCTTCGGGCATGTGCCCGCCGACACCGGCCGCCTGGCCCCCGACACCCGACGCCTGCCCGCTGGCCTCCGCTGGCTGCCCGCTGGCTTCGGCTGCCACGCCGCTCGCCGTTTCGGCGTCCACCCCACCGGCCGACTTCTGCGCCGCCGATCCAGTCCCCGCCGCGGACCCGGTCCCGCCAGCCTGGGCCGAGCCCGAGCCGACGGCGTTCACCGGCCACGTCCCCTCGTCCGCCCGGAGCGCCTCGATGGCACGGCTCGCCTGCTCCCGCCAGGCCCGCTGCCGCTCGATCTCCCGGAGGTCGCGGGCTCGGAGCTCGAGAGCCTCTTCCTCGGCCCGCTCGACGGGGCCCCGGTCGGCGAAGCCACCCGCCGCGAAGGGCCCCTCTCCGGGCCGGAGCTCCCCCCGACGAGTCGCCCGCCAGCCGCCGCGAGCACCTGGCCCGGCCCGTTCGACCCCTGAGGGGAGTCGGTAGATCGTCGCCCCTCGCCAGCCCGGCTCCTGGCGCCACGAGGGCCCCGTGCCAACGAGGCCAGCGAAGCGCTCACCGGGACCCGCCTCTCGCGCCGACGGCCGGAGCCGGGCCTGGGTCCGGTGGACCCCCGCCTCGTCCCGCCAGCGCAACTCGGGGGCGACCGGGTCTCCCCGGAGGAGAGCATCGACGGTCTCCGCAACGTCGGTGTGGACGATGACTCGGTCTCGGTCCTGGATCTCGACGACGACGTCGAAGGTCGGCGGGGCCTTTCGCTCGAGGACGCTCTTCTGGGTCCGCCGCCGGCGCGCCTCCTCGTCGCCGAGGGTGACGGTCTGGATCCCGCCGATGAGGTCGGACAAGGTCGGGTTGAGCATGAGGTTCTCGAGGGTGTTGCCGTGAGCGGTGCCGATGAGCTGGACCCCCCGCTCGGCGATCGTCCGTGCCGCCTGGGCCTCGAGCTCGGTCCCGATCTCGTCGATGACGATGACCTGGGGCATGTGGTTCTCGACGGCCTCGATCATGACCTCGTGCTGGAGCGAGGGCGTTCGGACCTGCATCCGCCGGGCCTTGCCGATGGCCGGGTGGGGGATGTCGCCGTCGCCGGCGATCTCGTTCGAGGTGTCGACGACGACGACCCGCTTCCGGAAGTCGTCGGCCAGGACCCGGGCCGCCTCGCGGAGCATCGTCGTCTTGCCGATCCCGGGCCGGCCCATGATGAGGATCGAGCGGCCCGACGCGACGAGGTCCTCGATGATTTCGATCGTCCCGAAGACCGCCCGCCCGATCCGGCAGGTCAGGCCGACGATCTTGCCGTTCCGGTTCCGGATGGCGCTGATCCGGTGGAGAGTCCGCTCGATCCCGGCCCGGTTGTCATCCCCGAAGGTCCCGATGTGGTCGACGACGTAGGCGATGTCGGCCTCGGTCACCTCCCGATCCAGGAGGGTGACCTCGGAGTCGGGGAAGCGGGCTTCGGGCCGCCGGCCGAGGTCGAGGACGACCTCGATGAGGTCTTCCCGATTCGGGATGGCGTGGACGGCCTCGACGATCTCCGGCGGAAGGGCCGCGAGGAGGGCCTCGAGATCGTCGATCGCCTCGCGCCGCCGTTCGCTTCCGTTCACCCTTGCCTCCCTCGGCCGACCGTCGGTGGTCGGCCGCTCTGGACCATTCTCGTCGCCGGCCCGCGTCCTGTCGACGGCGGGAGGGCCGTCCTTCGCCGCGTCTTCGGGGCGACCGAGGACGATCTCGGCATCCCTGGCCTCGCCCGATCGACCCGCTCGACACGGGGTCGCGCCCCCGGCGCACCGCCTCGCCACCCCATGAGTGCACCGCCTCGCCGCCCCATCAGCGCACCCCGGCCGGCACGAGGGCCGGATCGGCGACCCGGATGAGGACCTCCTTCAAGAGGAGGGTGACCGTCGCCACCTGCTCGAAGCCGGCCTCCTCGAGCCGTCGATCGACGGGCGATTCGTACGTCCGAACCGGGGCGATGACCCCGTGGTCGTGACGGTCGCCAGGCTGGCCCTCGGCTCGCCCCGTCCGTGCCGCGATGACTCCGAGGCCGAAGCGGACGAGGGGACCCGCGTCGACCCCCGGCCGGACGAGGACCTTGAGGTAGTGGGGCTGGTCCTCGCGGGCGACGCCGACCTGGAGGAGCCCGTCGAGCCCGGTCCCGTCTCGCCCGCCGCCGGGCGAGGCCTGGACGTAGGCTTCGATGTCGGCGAAGCGGAGGATCGGCGCGAGGGAGCTCCGCGGAACCCGCCACTGGCGGCCCTGCCGCTCCCAGTCGGCGAGCCGGTACATCTCGAGCCGCTGGACCGGCGGCGGGGTGGCGGCGCCGTAGAGGCGATGGAGAGCGGCGGCATCGTGAGGGTGCGCCTCGCGGATCCCGGCCTCGGCGGCTTCCTGGACCGACCAGGGCGCGGGAAGCGGCGTGCGAGGCCGTCGGAAGAGGATCTTCTCGTCGCCGTAGCGAACGAAGCCAGCCTGCATGAAGAGCTCGACGTTCTCGTCGACGTCGGCGCAGGCGACGTGGAAACGGACGGCGCCGCGCCGCGTCCCCTCCCGGAGGAGCTGCTGGATGAGCCGGAACCGGATGTCGCCGGCGTCGCTGGGCCCGACGGCGTCGAGCTCGACGATCGTCCACTCGTCCCGGAAACTCTCCCGTTCCACCCGGAGGAGCCCGGCGATCCGCCCCTCGTCCTCGTAGACGAAGAGGAGGTCGTTCGGCCGGAAGGCACCGAGGGGGAGCCGGAACAGGCTGAAAGCGCTGATCGGCGGCCCAGCGAGGGGGAGGCCGAGGGACCGAGTCCCGTTCGCCTCACCCTGGCACATCCGGGAGAGCTCACCGAGGGCAGCGAGGTCGGTCAGGCGGGCCAGGCGAACACGGCCCGAGCGGGTCGTCATCGGCTCGCCTCGGGGTCGCTTCCCTGCCGCCGGCCGTCCGTGGGACCACCTCCGGAGCGCCCACCCTCGCCGGGATCGGGCTCGCGGCTTGCGGCACCCCAACCAGCCGCCCTGGTCGCATCCGACCCGGCTCCCTCGGCGGCGCTTCGACGGAGCGGGTGTCGACGGCGCCCAGCCCCCTCCCCGGGCTCGGCGTGCTCGGCCGCCATCGTCGCCACGAGGCGGTGGAAACGGGTCTCGCCGGCCAGCTCGGGGTGGAAGGCGGTGGCGATGACGTTCCGCTCGCGGACGGCGACGATCCGCCCGTCCTCGAGGCGGGCGAGGACCTCGACCCCGGGACCCGTCGTCTCGATGATCGGAGCCCGGATGAAGACGGCGTGGACGGGCTGGTCGCCGAGGAGCGGCACGGGGAGATCCGTCTCAAAGGAATCGAGCTGGCGGCCGAAGGCGTTCCGCTTCACGACGACGTCGAGGAGGGGCAGGACGGGCGGGTCCCCGTCACGGATCTGTCGGGCCAGGAGGATCATTCCGGCACAGGTCCCGAAGAGCGGCGCCCCAGAGCGGGCGAGCTCGAGGAGGGGCTCCCGAAGTCCCCAGCGGTCGATGAGCCGGCGCATCGTCGTGCTCTCGCCACCGGGGAGGATGAGGCCCTCGACGCCCTCGACGTCGCGCGGCAGGCGGACGGGGACTCCCTCGACCCCGATCGTCTCGAGGACGGCGAGATGCTCGGCGAAGGCGCCCTGGAGGGCGAGGACCCCGATCTTCACCATCGATCACCTACGGTTGCCAGGCCCGCCGCGGAACCCATTCGGCCGGCTGGGGACGGGAGTCGCGGCGACTGGGCCGCCGGGGACGCTCCCGCCACCATCGACGTCGCCCCTCTCGCCGCAGCCGGCTCCGGAGGAGGGCGTCGCCCGCTCGTCGCCTCCTCACCAGCCCCGGACGGCGAGGCGCTCGGCCTCGGGGATCGTCTCGAGGGCGATGCCTCGCATCGGCGCGCCGAGGCCCTTACTGACCTCGGCGAGGATCTTTGGGTCGTCGTGGTGGGTCGTCGCCTGGACGATCGCCGCCGCCATCCGGGCCGGGTCCTCGCTCTTGAAGATCCCCGAGCCGACAAAGACGCCCTCGGCCCCGAGCTGCATGACGAGGGCGGCATCGGCTGGCGTGCTGATCCCGCCAGCGACGAAGTTGACGACCGGGAGGCGACCGGTCTCGGCGACCTCCTTGACGAGGTGGTACGGCGCGTCGAGCTCCTTCGCCGCGACGTAGAGCTCGTCGGGGCGCATCGACTGGAGGCGCCGGATCTCGGCCAGGACCGTCCGGAGCTGACGAACCGCCTCGACGACGTTGCCGGTCCCGGCCTCGCCCTTCGTCCGGATCATCGCCGCCCCCTCGTTGATCCGCCGGAGTGCCTCGCCGAGGTTCCGGCAGCCACAGACGAAGGGGACCTTGAAGGCGTGCTTGTCGATGTGGTTCTCCTCGTCGGCAGGCGTCAGGACCTCGGATTCGTCGATGTAGTCGACGCCGATCGCCTCGAGGATCTGGGCCTCGACGAAGTGCCCGATCCGAACCTTCGCCATGACCGGGATCGAGACGGCGGCCATGATCTGCTCGATGAGGGCCGGGTCCGACATCCGAGCGACCCCGCCGGCGGCGCGAATGTCCGCCGGGACCCGTTCGAGGGCCATGACGGCGACGGCCCCGGCGTCCTCGGCGATCTTCGCCTGCTCGGGCGTGACGACGTCCATGATGACGCCGCCCTTCAACATCTGGGCCAAGCCCTTCTTCGTGGCCCAGGTGGACGTTTCGACGCTCATCGTTGGGTGTGTTCCTCTGCCTTCCTGCACCGGCCGCCCGCCGGCGAACCCTGGGCGGAGACGCGTTCGAGCCGGCCGGGCTGCCGGGGTTCGTCCTGATTATCGCACGGCCGCCGCCCGAAGCCTCCGGTCGGGGCTGTTCGGCGGCGGCGCGGGGACGAAGCGGGCGAAAGCCGCGGCGACGAAGCGGGCACTGGCCCTCGCTCCCCGCCAGCCGGAGCTCCGCCGAGCAGGCTCAGCGGCCGACCGTCCGGAGCACCCCCGACATGAGCCTCGTCGCCTGTCGCGCCCGCGCCGGCGAGAGACCGGAGAGGCTCGTGACGAGAGCGAGGACGTCGGCGTCGTCGAGGGAGTCGAGGAGCCGAACGAGGCGGAGGACCGTCTCGTCGGGAACCTCGCCGAGGAGGCGCATGACCCGCTCGAGGGAGCGGGGTTCGAGCCGCGGGAGGAGGCCGACGGCCCGGTCGAAGAGGCGAACGAAGGCGAGGAAGGCCGACAACCAGTCGCGGAGACCAACGAGCTCGGCGTCGCCGGGGTGCTCGGCGACGAGGGCATCGGCGTCGGCAAGGGCCCGTTCGAGGGCGCCGACGATGGGGTCGCCCTCCCGGGTCTTCCGTTCGGCAACGATCCGGCCGAACCAGCGCCAGGGGTCGGAGACGGCGACGTAGGCGGCGCCCGGTGGTCCTCGGCGACCGATCCGTCGCGGCTGCTCGACCCGCTCGACGAGGCCCCAGGCGACGGCTTCGGCAAGGGCCTGGCTCGTGGCCCGATGGGAGAGGCCGAGGGCTTCGCGGACCTCGCGCTCGGTAAGCGGGCACGCCCGGCTCATGAGGTAGGCGTGGACTCTCGCCACGGCCGGGGCGACGCCCCAGGCGGCCCCCATCTCGCCCCAGGCGTCGGCGAGGCGGAGGCGAACGGCCTCGGCGAGGGGCGAGGAGGCTTTCGGCGAACCGGAGGCAGGCGAGCCGCTGGTCGGCGGGGCGACGCGCCGGGACGTGGCCTTCAGCGCCGCGTCGGCGGCAGCGCGGCTCGTCGCTCCCTCCGATGGGGCGGGGTCGAGGGCGGTGGCTTCGGTCACGACGAGCGAAGGGTAACACCGGCGGCGGCTGCCCTTCGGGCGGCCGCGAGGTCGCTCACGCGTCGTCGCGGGATGTTCGTCCCCTGGGGTCGACGAGGTGCTCGCCCCGCTCGGTGGTCGATCGCCGTCAGCTCCCGCCGGCGATGGCGCCGAGGATCCGGAAGACCTCGCGGCCCTCGGTGACGGCGTCCGGGAGGGCCGCGTCGGGCGACTCCATCGAGAGGTCGGTGCCGACGGCGAAGTAGCGGATGAATGCCCGCCGGGCGCCCGTCGCCGGGTCGCGGATCGTCCCCCGGAGCGGCGGATGCCGAGCCTCGAGAGCGTCGAGGACGGCGCCGATCGTGACCGGCTCCTCGACCTCGACGACGACCTCGGCGCCGACCCCAGCGAGGGTCCTGAGGTGGTGGGGGAGGAGGACCCGGATCGACCGTCTGGCAGGCGACATCCCCTGGGGGGCCTCCGAGCCCATCACGGCAGCGTCTGGACCTCGACCGAGAGGACCGGCGGGAGGTGGCTCGCGATCGCCATCCAGTGATCGCCGCCGTCGGCAGAGGCGTAGACCTGGCCCCCCGTCGTCCCGAAATAGATCCCGCAGGGATCGAGACGGTCGACGGTCATCGCGTCGCGGAGGACGTTGACGTAGCAGTCCCGCTGCGGAAGCCCGTCGGTGAGGGGCTCCCACTCGCCGCCGCCGGTCCGACTCCGGTAGACCCGGAGCTTTCCCTCGGGCGGGTAGTGCTCGGTGTCGCTCTTGATCGGGACGACGAAGATCGTCTCCGGCTCGTGGGCGTGGACGTCGACGACGAAGCCGAAGTCGCTCGGCAGGTTGCCGCTCACCTCCGACCACCACCGGCCACCGTCGTCGCTCCGAAGGACGTCCCAGTGCTTCTGCATGAAGAGGACGTCGGGGCGCGACGGGTGGGCGGCGATGTGGTGGACGCAATGGCCGACCTCCGCCTCAGGATCGGGGATGTAGTCCGAGCGGAGCCCCCGGTTGATCGCCTGCCAGGTCGTGCCGCCGTCGTCGGTCCGGAAGGCGCCGGCAGCGGAGATGGCGACGACGATCCGGTCGACGGACCGGGGGTCGAGGATGATCGTGTGGAGGCAGAGCCCGCCCGCCCCCGGATGCCAATTCGGCCCAGTGCCGTGGCGACGGAGCCCCGGGAGCTCGAGCCACGTCTCGCCGCCGTCGGTCGAGCGGAAGAGGGCGGCGTCCTCGACCCCGGCGAAGACGGTGTCGGGATCAGTGAGGGAGGGCTCGAGGTGCCAGACCTTCTTGAATTGCCAGGGCCGAAGGCTGCCGTCGTACCACTGGTGGGTGCCAGCCTCGCCGTCGTAGCGGAAGGCGTTCCCGACCGGGCGCCAGGTCGCGCCGCCGTCGTCGGAGCGCTGGATGACCTGGCCGTGCCAGTCCGTCCACTGGGCGGCATAGATCCGGTCGGGATCGACGGGCGAGCCCTTCAGGTGGTGGACCTCCCAGCCGCCGAAGTGGGGGCCGTCGATCCGCCAGTCGCGGCGCTGGCCGTCGGCGCTGAGGATGAAGGCTCCTTTCCGGGTGCCGACGAGGACGCGGACGCTGCTCATGGGGACGCTACCTCCGCTCATTGTTGACCGCCGCCCGCCGGCGGTTCGTGTCCATCTTCGCCGATCGGTCGTCAGGGCGCTGAGGACACGGGGCAGGCCCCGCGAGTCGCCGCCCCATGCCCGCCCGCTCCCAGGCCCGACGGTGGTGTACGCTGCCGCAGCGATGACCGGGTCCTGCGACCGGGAGACCATCGATCTGGAGCGGCGCCGCTTCCTTGCCTGGTCGGCAGCCGCCTCGGTCGCCTTCCTTGCCGGCTGCGAGGCGACGACGCGTCTCTCGCCCGTCCCGAGCCCAACGCCGTCCGTCGACCGCCCCACGCCGGCTGCCCGCCCGCCCCGCTCCCCGGCGACGGCGACCCAGCCGCCGACCTCGACGCCGGAGCCAACCCAGGCGGCGCCGACGATTTCACCCCGCCCCGCTCGCCGCCGCGTCCTCTACCGTGACGGCGCCCTCGCCGACGGGCGGTCGGATCGCCTGACCGTCGGGGTGAGCGTCCTCGTCGAGGACGGGGTCGTCCGCTGGATCCGACCGAGCGACGACGAGGGTCCCCTCGGCTCGCGCTCGAGCCTCGAGGTCGTCGACGCCTCGGGCTCGACGATCGTCCCCGGTCTCGTCGACTGCCACAGCCACGTCACGCTACCGGGCGGCGCCCACTGGATCGAACGGGCGAGCGACCCGCCAGAGCGGCTCCTCGCCTACGCCGAGGCGAACGGCCGGCTGCTCACGGCGGCGGGGGTCCGCTGGGCACGGGACGTCGGCGCGCCGCGCGGCCGCGACCCCATCGACGGCCGAGTCCGCGCCCTCAGCCTCGGGGTCCGCGACCGCTGGCGCGATCGGCCCGAGATGCCGCGGATCCGGGCCGCCGGGACCTGGCTCGTTCGAACCGGGACGCGACCGGCCGAGATCACCCTCGGGGTCCCTGACGCCGCGGCCCTCCTCGACGCCGCCCTCGCCCAGCTCGACGACGGCGCCGACCTCGTCAAGCTCTACCTCGACGGGCCCGACCCGACCCGCTCGCCCTGGACGACGGCCGAGGTCCGCCGGGTCGTCGAGGCCGTTCACGGCCGAGGCGCCCGGGTCACAGCCCACGCGACGAACCTCGACGGCGCGACCGTCGCCGCCGAGGCTGGCGTCGACGCCATCGAGCACGGCTTCGTCCTCGACGCCGATGTCGCCCGAACGATGGCGGCGAAGGGCGTCGCCCTCGTCTCGACCCTCACCGTCCTCCGCTCCTGGCTCACCTTCGCCCGGACGACCCGCCTCGAGCGGTTCGCCTCCGCCGCCGGTCGAGCGGCCCTCGCCGAGCGCCTGGAGCGGGCCGAGGCGAGCGTCCGTGCTGCCCACGCAGCCGGGGTCTCCGTCTGCACCGGGACGGACTTCGGTGGCGGCTCGGCCCGGGCGAACCAGCTCGCCTGGGAGGTGGAGTCCCTCGTCGCTGCCGGCTTCGAGCCGTGGGAGGCGCTCGCGGCGGCGACCTGGCGCGGCGGCGAGCTCCTCGGCGAGCCGACGGCCGGGGTCATCACCGAGGGCGGGCCGGCCGACTTCATCCTCGTCCACGGCGATCCGACCTCGGACCCGGCCGCCCTCTGGCGGGTCTGGCACGTCGCCTGGGCGCTCTAGCCCTGCCCTCCCTCGTCCGAGCCGGTGACCTCGAGGCTGCGACAGATCGCCTCCGACGAAGGCAGCGCCGACGCCACCCGGTCGAACCTTGGACAGGCCGCCCCCGACGGGCGGCCGACGATCTGGACGATCGGCCACGGGGCCCTCCCGACGGCGGCGATCGCCGCCGTCCTCCGCCGAGCCGGCGTGGGAACCCTCGTCGACATCCGCCGCTTTCCCGGCTCGCGGCGCTCACCCCACCTCGGCCGTGAGCGCCTCGCCGCGGACCTGCCGGGGTTTGATGTCGCCTACGAGTGGGCCGGCGAGGCCCTCGGCGGGTGGCGCTCACCGCGTCCCGGGCCGACCCGCCACACGGCCTGGCAGGACCGCGCCTTCCGCGGCTACGCGGACCACACCGACAGCCCGATCTTTCGGGAGGCGATCGACGGCCTCGTCGCCCGAGCTCGAGCCGGCGAGCGGCTGGCGGTCCTCTGTGCCGAGCTCGACTGGCGCCGCTGCCACCGCCGTCTCGTCGCCGACGCCCTCACCGTCCGGGGCGCCTCCGTCGTCCACCTCCGTGCGGAGCGACCGCCGGAGCTCCACGAGCCCCATCCCGATCTCCGGATCGATCCCGAAGGCTGGCCTCTCTGGACCACGCGCGACCCAGGCCCCAGCCGTTGACTTGACATCAGATGACATCTGCTCGATCATCACGCATCATGACGCGGACGACGATCGACATCGACCCGGTTGTCCTGCGGCGACTCAAGGAGCGGCAGCGCCGCGAAGGCAAGTCGCTCGGGCGCCTCGTCTCCGAACTCCTCGCCGCCTCCCTGACCGAGGAGGCACCAGAGGCGCCGCCCTTCGCGTGGACGACGAAGCCGATGCGCGCCCGGGTCAACCTCGAGGACCACGAAGCCGTTCGACGCGCCCTCCTGGAAGCGTGACGGCCACCGTCGACGTCAACGTCCTCCTCTACGCGAGCGACGCGGACAGCCCGCTCCATGCCCGTGCCGCAGCGCTCATCCAGCGGCTTGCCCAGGGGCCCGAGATCCTCTACCTCTTCTGGCCGACGGTCGTCGCCTACGTGCGGCTCGCGACGCATCCGGCGATCTTCGCTAACCCCCTTACCCTGGAAGAGGCGCTCGGCAACATCGAGCAGCTCGTCGCCCGTCCACACGTCCAGTCGCCAGGCGAGCAGCCGGGGTTCTGGCGCCGCCTGCGGGCCGTGGCCACCGATGCCCGCGCGACCGGCAACCTCGTCTCGGATGCCCATCTCGTCGCCCTCATGCATGAGAACGGCGTGCGGATCGTCTGGACCCACGACCGCGACTTCCGACGCTTCGACGGCATCGACGTCCGCGACCCCTTCGACTAGGGCATCGGGCGCCGACTCGAGCGGGGTCGGCGGCTTGTCGCCGACGCCTGCACCGTCCGCGGCGTCGCCGTCCTCCGCCTCCGGCTGGGCGCCCTCCGGAACCCCACGAGCCGCACCAGGACCTCCACGTCGGCCCCGACGACTGGCCGCCCTGGCGATGCCACAAGGGCTTCGGCCGCTCCGGACCTCGCTCAGCGCGGGCGCCCTACGCGCCGAGGATGCGGCGCGCCTCTTCGAATTCCGCTGTCGAAATGTCGCCCCGCGCGAGTCGTTCGCGAAGGAGTGCCATGGCGGCCGCCCGCCGACTCCGCTCGGGGCCGAGAACGCGAGCGACTCTGGTGATGACCCAGAACAGGAAGAAGACGATCCCAAAGAAGATGATGAGCCCGAGGATCCAGGCCACGAGGTAATCGAGTGCGTTACCCATCGCGTTCCTCCGAAGCCGGAGACGCCGTCTCCGAGCGACCGGTGACGGGCTCAGCCCTGCGACGCCAGATTCTACTCACCCGGCACGACAGCTCCATGAGCCGTCGGGAACCTCGTCTCGGACGCCCACCTGGTCGCACTGATGAACGAGAACGGCATTCGATCTATCTGGACTCGCGACCGCGACTTCCGGCGCTTCGACGCGATCGACGGCGTGATCCGACCGCCTGAACTCCGGATCCGGGGTCCATGCTCCAGGAGCGAGCGAAGGCACGAGGGCACCCGCCAGAATGCGCTGACCAAACACAGGCACGAGCCGGTTCGCCGGCAAGGGCTCTCCACTGCGAGCTCACCCGACTCGACGCCCAGATGCGCTCTCCGATCGACCAGATGGCGGCCGCCAAGGAAACGGATCCTCTAGGCTGACCCTCCCCTCATCGCGTCGATCCAGAGACCCGGCCCACCCGAGAGCGCGAGGCGCAGCGTACCATCGTGGCCGTCGAGCACGTGGCCGCCCAACAGGGAGGAGCGGAACATGGTCGAAAACGGACGCGACACGGCCGAGCGGGCCACGCCATCAGTGAGTCGCTTCTGTCCCAACTGCGGGACTCAGAGCTCCGGCACCCGCTACTGTACCAACTGCGGTACTGATCTCGCGAGACCGAGCGCCGAAGTGCCGCTCGGACCGCCGCCACCAGAGACGCCGCCGAGAGAGACGGCTCCGCCGAGCGACCGCTCCTCCTCACTTGACTGGGGCGGGGTACTGTTCCTCATCGCGGGCGGGCTCGTCGTCCTGGGTTCATTCCTCCCATGGATCAGTGCCACCGCCGCTTTCATCGGGACGATCAGTCGGAACGGGATCGACGGCGGCGATGGCGTCATCACAGTCGGCCTCGGCATCCTCACGGGGCTATTCGGGGTCTCTCTCCTCGCCCGGAGTGGACGCCCGAGTGTTGCGCGCGTCGGCGCACTCTTCATCGGCCTCATCACCCTCTACCTCGCCTTGGTTGAGATCGGATCGGCCTCGGCGCGTGCTCGAGAAATCACCAACGATTACGCAACTGGACAGGTGGGTGCGGGCCTCTACGTGATCGCTCTCGGCGCCATTCTTGCCATCATCGCTGCCCTGTCCCCGCTCATCCCGCGAGGCACGAAGACTTGACCACCGTCGGCGACGATGCGCTGGGTCGGTGGCGCGCGGCGGATCCCCGTTCGTGGCGAGAAGCGCGCCACCTGTCAGGCGCGGCGAGCAGACTGGCGGGGACCATCCAGGAGCTGGCTCGCGTCTGTAGGCGGTAGCAGCTCCCCACTCGGGTCGACGATGCAGGCGGGTGGATGCGTCGCGGGCCCACTCACTGCGGTCCAGAGGAGGCCGACGGCAGCACACGTCCGAACGGGGCGGCCCGGGGCATGCGGATCGGCGTTTCCCTCCCTTCCAGGGCTTCGGATCGTGCCGTCGACGACGTCCGCTCAGGTCTCGGCCGCGAGATGAGGTCAGGATGCCGCTCGGTGGGCCGGGCTCGGAGGGCGCCGCGATGAGGAGCCCAATCCCGACCGCGACGATGGCGAGGCCGGCCGTGTCGAAGGTCGCGAGGTCGTCCGGAAGACGGCAGTCCTCGACGGGTGAGCTTGCCGCGAGATCACGGCACCGGGGGGTCGCCCACTCGAGCACTGCCCAACAGATGGCGCCGGCGGCCGCCGGAACCGCGCCCGCGAGGAGCAGTCGATGAGTGCTCGGCACGAGGAGGAGGACGGCCGATGCGAGGAAGAGCAAGCCGAGCGCGCCCGATCCTCGCCGGGGTAGGGCCCCGGGGTGGCCGCCCGGGACGTCGTCGTCGGCGAGTCGCCCCTCGGGCGCGCGCCCGCCCGGACCCCGCCAGCCGAGGGCTCGCGCCGGAGACCGGGCCCGTATCATCGCCACGTCATGGTCGTCCTCCGGAGCCGCCTCGACCCCGCCGACCCCGAGGCCCAGGCGAACGAGGCAGCGATGCGCGCCCTCGTCGACGAGCTCCGGGCCCGCCAGCGAGCCCTCGTCGAGCGAGGCGCGGCCGGCGACGAGCGGGCCATCGGCCGCCACCGGGAACGCGGCAAGCTCCCCGTCCGGGAGCGGATCGACCGCCTGCTCGATCCCGGGAGCGCCTTCTTCGAGCTCTCGCCCCTCGCCGCCTACGGGCTCTACGACGACGAGGCCCCGGGGGCGGGGATCGTGACCGGGATCGGCCGGATCGAGGGGACCCCCTGCGTCATCGTCGCCAACGACGCGACCGTGAAGGGCGGGACCTACTACCCGCTGACGGTGAAGAAGCACCTCCGGGCCCAGGAGGTCGCCTTCGAGAACCACCTCCCCTGCGTCTACCTCGTCGACTCAGGCGGCGCCTACCTCCCCCTCCAGGCCGAGGTCTTCCCCGATCGCGACCACTTCGGCCGGATCTTCTACAACCAGGCCCGCCTCTCGGCGGCCGGGATCCCCCAGATCGCCGTCGTCATGGGGAGCTCGACAGCCGGCGGCGCCTACGTCCCGGCGATGAGCGACGAGACGATCATCGTCCGCGGGACGGGGACGATCTTCCTCGGTGGCCCGCCGCTCGTGAAGGCGGCGACGGGGGAGGACGTCAGCGCAGAGGAGCTCGGCGGGGCCGAGGTCCACGCCCGCCGCTCGGGGGTCGTCGACCACGAAGCCCTCGACGACGAGCATGCCCTCGCCCTCGCCCGGGAGGTCGTCCGCCATCTCGCCCGTCGACCGCCCGAACCGCCCTGGGAACGCCGTCCGCCGGAGCCGCCCGCCGTCCCGCCCGAGGGCGACCCAAGGACCGGCGTCGCCCACCTCTACGCTGCCGTCCCGACCGACCTCCGTCGGCCGATGGACCCGCGGGAGCTCATCGCCCGGCTCGTCGACGGCTCCCGCTTCCACGAGTTCAAGCCCCTCTACGGCGAGACCCTCGTCTGCGGCTTCGCCCACATCGAGGGCTATCCGGTCGCCATCCTCGCGAACAACGGGATCCTCTTCTCCTCTTCGGCCCTCAAGGGGGCCCATTTCATCGAGCTCGCCGCCCAGCGGAAGATCCCCCTCGTCTTCCTCCAGAACATCACCGGTTTCATGGTCGGCCGCGACTACGAAGCTGGCGGGATCGCCAAGGACGGGGCAAAGATGGTGACCGCCGTCGCCTGCGCCGAGGTGCCGAAGTTCACCATCCTCGTCGGCGGCAGCTTCGGGGCCGGCAACTACGCCATGGCCGGGCGGGCGTACTCACCCCGCTTCCTCTGGACCTGGCCGAACGCCCGGATCAGCGTCATGGGCGGGCCCCAGGCGGCGCGGGTCCTCTCGACGGTCCGCGAGGCGTCGCTGCCGGGCGGCCGGTGGGGCTCCGAGGAGGAGCGGGCGGCCTTCGAGGCGCCGATCCTCGAGGCCTACGAACGGGAGGGGAACCCCTACTACGCGACGGCCCGCCTCTGGGACGACGGGATCATCGACCCTCTCGACACCCGGCGGCTCCTCGCCATGGGGATCGAGGTCGCCCTCCACGCGCCGATCCCCGAGAGCCGCTTCGGGGTCTTCCGGATGTAGGTCGGCCTCCTCTCGCCTCGTCCATCGCCGCCAGTGCCCGTCGTCCATCGCCGCCCGGCCGGACCGACGCGGCGCCGTCAGCCTCAGCGTCCCGGCGTGGAGCCGTCGAGGATCTCCCGAAGTTCCTTGAGCAGCCCCTCCCGGAGCGGCGGCGGCGGACCGTCCTGGATGGAGTTCGCCAGTTGCACGCTGATCCCCCGGAGGACGTGGACAGGGGCGATCCGATCCGCCCCCGCCAAGACGGCCTCGCCGTACGCCGCTTCGATGGCGGCGATGGCCGCGTGGGCAAGCCCGAGACGCGGCGGTGGCTCGATGACTCGAACCTCGGGTCGCGTCTCCAGGGAGTGCCTGGCAAGCTCGGACAGGGCCGGACGCGGCTCGCCCTCGAGCTCAATGTGGGCCAGGACGAGGTGCTCGAGGTCGACGACACGGTGGTGGCCGGCCCGTGCGACGGCCTCGGCCTTGGCGAGGAGCCGATCCGTTGCAGGCGTGAAGAGATCGAACCGGAGGCCAGGCCCAGCAGCCGGCAGGAGCTCGTCCCGTCGAGCTGCCCGGAGCCAGTCTGCGAGCGCGCCGCCTCCCGTCCACCTGCCCGCGGCGAGGACCGCGGCGAGACCGATGAGCGCTCCGAGAGCACCGAAGCCGATCGTGATGAGCCACGAGTCGGTCAGCCAGAGGCGGACAACAAGGGCCTGAACGATCCAACCCAAAGCGAGGACAACCGCCGTCGGCCATGGGCGCAGACGGATCACGTCCTCCTCTCCACCCCGCTCGAGTCCGGAAGCAATGAGTTCTGCCGGAAGGTCGTTTGAACTCTCGACATCACCGGGTGACCACGACCGTGTCGCTCGGATAGAGCCCCTCGCAGTAGGCTGGGCCGCCGTTGTACCAAGTCGTTGCCACAAACGTGGAGAGCGTGGCCGTCACAACCCCCGGGCGACTGTAGACGATCCAGTCATCGGGGCGCCAGTAGTTGTTCGGGAATTGTGGACGACGCCGGCTTTGGTCGGTTTCGCGGTCTTCGGTGGCGGATGCCGGGCGGCTGAACCGGCCGGGCCGGACCCGCCCGTCGAGCAGGCGCGGGCGGAGGGTGGCCGGACCTCGGATGCGGCGGTCCTGGCGGCCGGGGCGGGCGCGACGTCCGGCCGAAGCCACGCTCGACCGTCGCTTCCGGTGACCCTGCCGCCGCTCCCACTCCGGGCACGGGCCCAAGCTCGCTCGGATCGAAGGTTTGCCAGATATCCGTACCGTGAATGCGTGGGGTCGGCGCACTTCATCTTCGGGATCAGCCATTCGCCCCGTGGATATCTGATCGGGAATGAGGGCGAACCTGGCCCATCTAATCACCACGTGAATGCGGATCGACTGGAGCGCCGCGCTGTATTCGCATCACGAATATCTGACCACACCATCGGCCGTCAGTGACGTTCGATATTCAGCGGGTGAATGACTGATCGCCCTGATGGTCCGCGATCGTGTCTCGCATTCGGGGGGTGAATATCTGGTGCGTGTCGGCACGACCCTCGAGCGGCCCGCGGTCAGGGCGGCCGGAACGGAACTCGCCCCTGCGAAGCGGCGTCGGAGGAACGTGCCCCAGCCTCGCCTCGTGCTCGCCACCACCCTCGCCCTCGGCCTCCTCCTCGTCGCGTGCACCGAGGCCGAACCAAGCAACCCGCCGAGTACCGGCCCGCACGAGGCGCAGCCACCGGTCGAGGCGCGGACCCACGACGAGGTCTTCGAGCTCGTCCTTCGCCTCCCGCGCCTCGTTTGGACCGAGGGCGAGCCGATCGAGGCCGAGGCGACCCTCACCTATCGCGGTCCCCAGCCCGCGCTCCGGGTCTTCGGGTCGGGCTCGGGGCTCGTCCTCTTCGCCCTCGCCCAGGTCGACGGCGTCCTTCAGGTCGGCCCCGCAGCGACGGCCGACTGCGTCCCGCGAATCCTCGAGCGCGGGGTCCCCCTCGTCGTCCCCTACGAGAAGTCCGGTGGCTTCAGCGCAACGGACCCAAACGCAGCCTGGTACCGAGCCTTCTTCGCCGACCCCCTCCTGCGGCTGCCTGAGGGGCGCTGGGAGCTCAGCGCCCTCGCCGAGGGATACACCGGCGCCGGCTGCGGCGACGTCTCCCACCGCCTCGCCGTCTCGGTCGAGCTCGACGTCCAGCGCTGACCGACGAGGCTCAGCGATGCCAAAGGGGCGACGCCGGAAGAGGTGACACCGAAAGAGTGAGCGACTGACACCTCCGATTTGCCTTCGAGGCGACCCTCGCGGCCGGCGGCAGGTGACACCGAAAGAGTGAGCGACTGACACCTCCGATAGCTCGATACCCCCGCCACGAAAGGCTGGGCCGGTCATCGAAGCTCGTCCCGCGCCCGCTCGCGGCGGAAGCGTCACCCCATCGCGCAGGTTCGGAATGCAGACCCGAGCTCTCCTCGTATAGTCGCAGACATGAGCAGCGGGCCGGTCGGCCGCATCCTCCAGGTCAACATCTCCTCCGGCGGGGTTCCGAAGCGACCCGTCGCCGAAGCCTGGGTTGGGCGCTTCGGTCTCGAGGGCGATGGCCACGCCGAACCGACCGTCCACGGCGGCCCCCATCGCGCCGTCTGCCTGTTCGGGATCGAGGCGATCCGACGGGTCGCAGCCGAGGGGCATCCGATCGCCCCGGGGAGCTGCGGCGAGAACCTGACGACCGAGGGGCTCGAGCTCGGTCTCCTCCCCGTCGGCACCCGGCTCGCCATCGGCGAACGGCTCGTCCTCGAGCTCTCGAAGCCCGTCACGCCGTGCGCCACGATCGCCGGCTCCTTCGCCGACGGGCGCTTCGGCCGGATCTCGCCCGTGAGCCACCCCTCCGATGCCCGGATGTACGCCCGCGTCCTCGTCGAGGGACCCGTCAGGCCGGGCGACTCCATCCGCGTCCTGCCGCCGGCGGCGGAGAGCGAGGCGAGCCGCCACCTCCTCCTCGAGCGGATCGAGGCCGCCGAACGACTCGCCGACGTCGCCCGCTGGAGGACCGCGGAAGAGCTCGGCTGGCCGATCGAGGTCGTCGACGACGGCGACCTGGCGATGGCGGCATCGACCGCCCTCGAAGGTCCGGCCTTCAACTGGGTGGACGGGCTCCGGGCCCTCCCCCACCTCCTCGACCGGGCCCTCGACTACGTTCGCGCCGTCGGTGCCGTCGGCTGGCTACCGCTCGCCGCGGAGACCGCAGAGGAGGCTGCCCTCCCGAGCGGTGCGCATCCGGTCAGCAGGCTCGATGTCTTCGCCGTCGAACCTGAACGGATCCGAGCGGCGACCCACAGCGACGGCCTCGTCGTCCGCGGAGTGCGCCGCGGCGAGGAAGGTCACCTTGGTCGCCTCCTGACCGGTGTGGGCGGGTTGGCCGGGGAGGGCTGGCAAGCCAAGCCGGCCGGGTCGGCAGGACGGGCGCAACCAGGGCGGGGCGAACGAGCAGGACAGGCCGGCCGGCTCGCGCCGATCTTCACCGAGCTCGCGCGCTCAGCCCACCACGATGCCCTCGTCGCCCTGGCGGGGTCCGAGCTCGTCGGTGGAGCGCTCCTCGTCACCCGCCGGCGGGTCGGCCTCCTCCGGAACCTCGCCGTCGCCGGCGGCCGCCACGATCGACCCGCCATCGAGGCCGCCCTCCTCCACGCCGTGGGCGAGCGAACGGTCGAGCTCGGCTGCGACCTCGTCGCCGCCGTCGGCTGGCTCGGCGAAGGGTCGCCGGCGGACGACCTCGCGCTGGCCGGGGTCCTCACCTCGGAGACCCTTGCTCGGGCCGGCCTCGTCCAGGTCGGCGAGCGGCTCCTCGTCCGGTTCGACCCCCACGGCCGCCGCGACGGGGAACGCTGACCGCCGCGGGACGGCGAGATCGGACGATGCCCCACGAGACCGGGCCGGGTCCACGGATCCTGCCCGGCGACGACCCCGAGGCGATCGCCGAAGCGGCCGCCCGGATCCGAGCCGGCGAGGCGGTCGCCTTCCCCACGGAGACCGTCTACGGCCTGGGGGCGAACGCCCTCGACGCCGTCGCGGCCGCTCGAATCTTCGAGATCAAGGAGCGACCCGCCTTCGACCCCCTCATCGTCCACCTCGCCGACCTTGCCGCCCTCGAGCTCGTCGTTCGGCCCGAGGCCCTCGCTGATCGGCGGGTCTCCGCCCTTGCCGAGCGCTTCTGGCCCGGCCCTCTCACCCTCGTCCTGCCGAAGCGCCCGACCGTGCCGGGGATCGTCACCGCCGGCCTCGAACGCGTCGGCGTCCGGGTCCCCGACCACCCCGTCGCTCTCGCCCTCATCCGGGCCTCGGAGGTACCAATCGCCGCCCCCTCGGCGAACCGCTTCGGCCGGGTCAGCCCGACCCGGGCCGAACACGTCGCCCGCCAGCTCGGGGAGCGGATCTCGCTCATCCTCGACGGCGGGCCGTGCCGGGTCGGCGTCGAGTCGACCGTCCTCCTCCTCGACCCCGACCGAGCCCTCCTCCTCCGGCCGGGCGGGCTCCCCCTCGAGGCGATCGAGGCGGTCGTCGGCCCCGTCGAGATCCCATCCGAAGGCGAAGCCCGGTCCCTCTCGCCGGGACGAGCGGCGAGCCACTACGCCCCCCGGGCGCGCCTCGTCCTCGCCGAGCCCGAAGCGACGCCGCGGGCGAGTCCGGGCGAGCGCCTCGGCCTCCTCGCCGCCACCGCCGAGGGGCGGCGGGTCGCCGAGGCCATCGGGGGGCCCTTCGTGGCCGTCGAGGTCCTGAGCTCGAGAGGTGATCCGGCGGAGATGGCAGCCCGGCTCTTCGATGCCCTCCACCGGCTCGACGGGGCGGACGTCGACCGGATCGTCGCCCAGCCGGTCCCGGAGGTCGGCCTGGGCCGCGCCGTCATGGATCGCCTCCGGCGGGCCGCCGCCCGGCGATGACGGCTTCGCGCCCGAGCATGGCGGCTTCCTGCGCCGCGACGAGGTCGCTTCAGGGAAAGTCGCTTCAGGGAAAGAGGACCGCGACCCCGGCGGCTCGGTGGGCGCTGCTACGATCCCGGCGATGAGCGCCGTCCTGCGCCTCGAGCGGACCGGTCCCGGGGGTGTCGTCGCTCGGGTCGTCCTCGCCCGACCCGAGATCCGGAACGCCTTCGACGCGGAGCTCGTCGCCGCCCTCCGCGCAGCGTTCGTCGGCTTCGGACGAGAGGCGCCAGCGGAGCTCCGGGTCGTCGTCCTCGCCGCCGACGGGCCTGTCTTCTCGGCCGGGGCCGACCTCCGGGCCATGCTTGCCGCCGCCGAGCTCGAGGTCGAGGCGAACGAGCAGGACGCCCTCGCCATGGCCGAGATGTTCGAGGCCATCGACGGCTGTCCGGTCCCCGTCGTCGCCCGCGTCCACGGCGCGGCCCTCGGCGGCGGGGTGGGACTCTGCGCCGTCGCCGACCTCGTCATCGCCGAGAGCGGGACCCGGTTCGGCTTCAGCGAGGTCCGCCTCGGGATCCTGCCGGCCGTCATCGCCCCCTTCGTCGTCGCCAAGCTCGGCGAGAGCGAGGCGCGCGCCCTCTTCGTCACCGGTCGGCGCTTCGATGCCCTCCGGGCCCAGCGGATCGGCCTCGTCCACGAGGTCGTCGAGGGTGAGGCGGCCCTCGACGCTGCGGTCGAGGCGGCCGTCGCCGACGTCCTGGCCGGCGGGCCGACGGCGATCCGGGCAGCGAAGGCGATCGTTCGGGAAGTCCGCGGCCTCGCCTCCGGCTCGGCGCGCTGGCACACGGCCCGGGTCCTGGCCCGACAGCGGGCGAGCGCCGAGGCTCGGGAGGGGATCCGGGCCTTCCTCGAGGGTCGGCGACCGAGCTGGGTCCCGCCCGAGGACGGTGGGCCGGAGCGCTGACCGGAGGCTCGGCCGTGCCGCCGCGCGAAACGCCCCCGTCGCGATGAGCAGGATCGACCGGCGGGCCCGGAGACGGAGCGCCGGCCGCCGCTCTCGGATCCGGCGGCTCTTCATCGCCAACCGCGGCGAGATCGCCGTCCGAATCGCCAGGACGTGTCGACGGCTCGGGATCGAGCCCGTCATCCCCTTCGTCGACGACGGCCGGCCGCTGCCCGCGGCCTCCCCTCCGCCCCAGCCCCTCGACCTCCTCGACCCCGAGCGGGTCGTCGCGGCAGCCCTCGCCGCCGGCGCCGACGCCCTCCACCCCGGCTACGGCTTCCTCGCCGAGAACGCCGACTTCGCCCGTCGCGTCGTCGCCGCCGGCCTTCGCTGGGTCGGACCGCCGCCCGAGGCGATCGAGGCGATGGGCGACAAGGCCGAGGCTCGCCGCCTCGCCGCGGCCGTCGGAGTCCCGGTCATCCCCGGCTACGAGGGCGACGACCAGTCCGACGCCGCCCTCCTCGCGGCCGCCGAAGGGATCGGCCTGCCGGTCATGGTCAAGCCGGCCGGGGGCGGAGGCGGCAAGGGGATGCGGATCGTCCGCCGCCTCGACGACCTCGCTCCGGCCCTCGCCGCCGCCCGCCGCGAGGCGCGGGCGGCCTTCGCCGACGATCGCCTCATCCTCGAGCGCTACCTCGAGCACCCCCGCCACGTCGAGGTCCAGGTCCTCTTCGACGCCGATGGCCGAGGCGTCCACCTCGGCGAGCGCGACTGCTCGCTCCAGCGACGCCACCAGAAGATCCTCGAGGAGGCCCCGGGGCCCGGGGTCTCGCCGAGCCTCCGGGCCGCCCTCGGCGAGGCTGCCCTTCGCCTGGCTCGGGCGGTCGGCTACGTCGGGGCTGGGACGTGCGAGTTCCTCGTCGACGAGGCGGGCGCCTTCGTCTTCCTCGAGATGAACACCCGCCTCCAGGTCGAGCACCCGGTGACCGAGGCAGTCACCGGGCGCGACCTCGTCGCCGACCAGCTCCGGATCGCCGCCGGCGAAGCGCTCGGGATCGACCAGGGGGCGGTCCTGGCTGCGATCGAGGGCGGCGGTCACGCCGTCGAGGTCCGCCTCTACGCTGAGGACGCCGAGGCGGGCTTCCTGCCGGCGACCGGGCGAGTCGTCGACCTCGTCTGGCCCGAGGGCGAGGGGATCCGGGTCGACGCTGGCGTCGAGGTCGGCTTCGTCGTGGGCGGGCGTTTCGACCCGCTCCTGGCGAAGATCATCGCCCACGGGCCGAACCGCGAGGTGGCCCTCGACCGGCTGGCGGCGGCCCTCGACGGGACCCGCCTCCTCGGTCTCGTGACGAACCTCCGCTTCCTCCGCTGGCTCGTCCGGCAGCCCGTCCTCCGGCACGGGCTGGCCCGGACCGACACCCTCGCCACGATCTGGCCGCCCGAGGACTGGGAGGGGCGTGTCCGGCAGCTCGAGGGTGGCGAGCGGGTCTGGCGAGCGGCCGCCGTCGCCCTTCGGGACGCCCTCGCTGCGGCCGCCTCGGCGAGGGGGGACCTCTGGTCCGGCGGCTGGCGGGGCTTCGGGGCGGCGCTCCGGCTCGTGGCCGAGGATGGCTCGACGCGGACGGTCCTCCTCGATCGCGGCGGGGGAGTTGGGAGCGGAGGAGCTGGAGCGGACGCCGAGGGAGGGCGCCGGGGGGATGGGGACGGCGGTCGTTCGGGTGAGCCGGTGGCCGTCGTCGACGGGCTCGTCGCCCACGTCGACGTTGGTGGTCGCTCGGTCGCCTTCCGACTCGCCGAGCCGCCGGCGGTCGATGGCGTCTTCCGCGCCGGTGGGGGTGGCCACGTCGGGGGCGCCCAGGTCGTCGAGGCGCCGATGCCGGGGCTCGTCGGGGCTGTCCACGTCGCCATTGGGGATCGGGTTGCGGCGGGCGATCCGATCGTCACTCTCGAGGCGATGAAGATGGAGCACGTCGTCGCGGCGCCAGGCCCGGGACGGGTCGTCGACCTCGCCGTCGGCCGCGGCGACCAGCTGGCCCGGGGCGACCTCATCGCCGTCGTCGAGCCGTGAGGGGAGGCAGCGGGGTACGATCGGGAGGGCGGTTGTCGCCACTGACGTTGTCCCCATTGGCACGGACGGAGGTACGGAACCGCGATGCCGAACGAGGAAGGACGGGGAAGGAGACCGACCGGGGAGCGACGGCATGGACCGACGAGGCGACTCGGGCGGAGGGGCCGATGACTGATCCGCGACCCCAGGCTGAGGCACGACCCCAGGCTGAGGCACGATCGCCGGCCGAGGCGCCGCCCTCGACCGCGGGGCCCAGCCCCGACAGCGACCGGCCGACCCGGGAGCAACTCCTTGCCGCCCACGCCGCAGCGCGCCGGCGCCGGAACGCCGCCCCTCTCGGCAGCGAGGCCTGGCAGGCGGCCGTGGCCGAGATCGCCCGGATCGAGATCGCCATCGCCGAACTCGACCGGACCGCTGATCCGCCTCGGCTCTAGGGCGGCCGGCGGCTTCCTGGAGTCCGATCGGTGGTGGCCCCCGGATCTGAGTCGAACCGCTCGGAGGGGGCGAACGACTCCGCTCCCGATCGGGCTCGCCGGGTCCGGATCTACGAGGTCGGTCCCCGCGACGGCCTCCAGAACGAGGCGACCCCGATCTCGACCGAGGCGAAGCTCCGCTACATCGACCTCCTCGTCGCCGCCGGCCTTCGCGAGATCGAGGTGACGAGCTTCGTCTCGCCCCGGGCCGTCCCCCAACTCGCCGACGCCGAGGCCGTCTTCGCCGGGCTCCGGCCCCAGCCCAGCGTCCGCTACGTCGCCCTCGTCCCGAACCTTCGCGGTCTCGAGCGGGCCGAGAGGTCGGGAGCCCAGGCGATCGCGGTCTTCACCGCCGCCACCGACGATTTCACCCGCCACAACATCGGGATGACCATCGCCGAGAGCCTCGCCGCGTTTCGACCGGTCGTCACCCGGTCCCGGGAACTCGGCTGGTGGATCCGTGGTTACGTCTCGACGGCCTTCGGCTGCCCCTACAGCGGGCGAGTCGAGCCCGGCCGGGCGATCGAGGTCGGGCTCCGGCTCCTCGAGCTCGGGGTCGACGAGGTCTGCTTCGGCGACACGATCGGCGTGGCGGTTCCGAGCCAGGTGACCGAGCTGGTCGGCCGAGCGACGGAGGCCGGGCTGCCCCTCGACCGGACCGCCCTCCACCTCCACGACACTCGGGGGACGGCGCTGGCGAACGTTTCGGCAGGGCTCGCGGCCGGGGTCCGCTGTTTCGATGCCTCTACCGGTGGGACGGGCGGCTGCCCCTACGCGCCGGGGGCGGCCGGCAACCTGGCCACCGAAGACCTCGTCTACCTCCTCGACGGCGAAGGCTGGGTGCATGGGGTCTCTCTCGAGGGGGTGCTCGAAGCGGCTCGGTTCATCAGCAGGTGCCTCGGACGGCCGCTGACCTCGAAGGTCGGGCAGGCCGGGGGGTGGCCGACGGGCTAGGGGGCCCTGGGCGGCGACAAGGAGGCCGCCGCGTGTCGGTCATTCACGGCAGCCTCTGGGGCCGAGACCGGGCACCACCAAGCATGCGACGAGGAGGCCGCCGCGTGTCGGTTATTCGCGGGGCGAATACGTGGCAGCGCGCCGGCGGGGCGAGGGCGCCGGATATTCGTGCGGCGAATACCGGACCCACGACACGGGGGGATGAGGTGCAGATATTCATGGGGCGAATACGGTCTGGCCGGTCGCGGACCTCTTGTATTCACCTGGTGCATAACTGATCGCGGCGAGGGGCCTGCGCGCGCCGCGCATTCACGGAGTGAATAGGCGGCACCCCGCCGGGGCCAGTTGATGCTCACGTATTCACCCGGCGAATAATGCGGTCCGGCACCGGCCGCCCGAGTCATCTTCGGCACGGAGGCCATGGTGGCGATCGGGCGTTGGTGGCTCACGGGGCGCCGAGGAGACCCGACATCGCGGCGGTCAGGATCGGCGTGGCTGGCTCGCGGGGCACCGAGGAGGTCAGCCTCCCGCTGATGGAGCGCGAAGGGTAGGGGCGGCCCGGCGCTTGGCCCGGCGAGGGCGTCGAGTGGGCTTCCACCTGGCCGAGAGGTCGGGGCGCCCATCCGACGTGAGGGCTGCCGGCCGGGCGCGGGTCGATCGGTGGGGTGAAACGCGAACGCGCGGGGAGGGGAAGGCCGGCACAGATCGAGCGGCAGGGGCACGCTTCGGAAGGTGGCGGCGAAAGAGGGAGGCGGCTGAGCACGCGAAGGCCGGCACAGATCGAGCGGCAGGGGCACGCTTCGGAAGGTGGCGGCGAGAGGGGTAGGCGCGGCCACGCCGAAGGCCGGCCGATCGATCGACCAGCCCGCGGGAGCCCACCGAGCACGGTCGCTGCCGACACGGTCGCCCCGGCTCCGTTACCATCGCGCCATCATGGACGGCGTCGTCCTCGTGCTCAATCAGAACTACGAGCCCCTGAACGTGTGCAATCTGCCGCGCGCGTTCCGTCTCATCCTGGGCGAGAAGGCCGAGGTCATCGAGTACGACCACCAGATCATCCGCACCCCTCGAACCGCCTTCCGGGCGCCGTCCGTCATCCGACTCCAGCACCTCGTCCGGCGACCCCGGCCGCGGGTCCGTCTCGCCCGCCGGGAAGTCTTCGCTCGCGACCATTACACCTGCCAGTACTGCGGTCGGAGCACGAACGACCTGACCCTCGACCACGTCGTCCCTCGCCACCGCGGCGGCGGTCACACCTGGGAGAACCTCGTCACGGCCTGCAAGAGCTGCAACCATCGCAAGGGCGGCAAGACCCTCGAGGAGGCCCGGATGCGGCTCATCCGCCAGCCCTTCGAGCCGCGGAGCGACATCTACTCCCTGTTCACGCCGTACCTCGCCGACTCCCGGAACGAGGCATGGCGGACGTACCTGTTCCTCGGCCGGAGCTGAACGCGAGCGGGCAGCCGACGGAGACGGCGGTCCCGAGCGGCGATCGCGAGCCCACCTGCCGAGGCATCGACCCCGAGGCCGCCGATCGAACCATCGACCTCGGAGCCCCCGGTCGAGCTATCGACCCCGAAAGCGCCCGCCCGGCCCACAACCCCGAAGGCGCCCGTCGACCGATCGACCCCGCGAGCGCGGCAGCGACGATCGCCCGAGCCGTCCCCGAGCCCGTCCTCGACCTCCTCCATCGTCTCTGGGGGGTCGGTCACGCCGCCTACGTCGTCGGCGGTTCCCTCCGCGACGTCCTCCTCGACCGACCCGCCGCGGACTGGGACCTCGCCACCGACGCCCGGCCCGAGGAGGTCCTCGCCATCTTCCCCGATGCGAGCTACGAGAACCAGTTCGGTACCGTCGGCCTCCGCCGCCGGGACGGCATCCACGAAATCACCACCTTCCGGTCGGAGCACGAGTACGCCGACTTCCGACGGCCCCACCGAGTCGAGTTCGGCGATCGGATCGAGGACGACCTCGCCCGACGCGACTTTACGATCAACGCCCTTGCCTGGGGGGCCGAACCCCGCCGCGACGGCTCCCTCCCGGAGGCCGGTCTGGTCGATCCGTACGGCGGCCTCGCCGACCTTGCCGCCGGCCTGATCCGAGCCGTCGGCGACCCCAACGAGCGCTTTGGTGAGGACGCCCTCCGGATGATCCGAGCCGTTCGCCTCGCCGCCGTCCTCGAGTTCGAGATCGAGCCGGCGACCCTCGCCGCGATCCGAGCGCGGGCCGACCTCGTCCGCCACCTCTCGGGCGAACGGATCGCCGCCGAACTAACGAAGCTCCTCGCCGCCCGACGGCCGTCGGTCGGCCTCGGCCTCCTCGCCGAGACGGGACTCCTCGACCGGATCCTTCCCGAGCTCGCCGCCCAGCGGGGCGTCCCCCAGGCGAAGATCCCCGGCGACGACCTCTGGGCCCACACCCTCCGGACCGTCGATGCTGCGCCCGAAGACCGGCCGATCGTGCGCCTCGCGGCTCTCCTCCACGACGTCGGCAAGCCCGAGACGGCCGCCGACGGCCACTTCCCCGGCCACGAGACCCGAGGCGCCGAGCTGACGGGTGTGATCCTCCGCCGCCTCCGGCTCCCCCGCGAGACGATCGAGCGGGTCGCTCACCTCGTCCGCCATCACATGTTCAGCTACGAGGGGGCGTGGAGCGACGCCGCCGTTCGGCGCTTCATCGCTCGCGTCGGACCGGACGCCCTCGACGAGCTCTTCGCCCTCCGCCGGGCCGACAATCTCGGGAGCGGTCTCCCGCCCGAGGCAACAGGCCTCGCCGAGCTCGAGGCGCGCGTCGCCGCGATCCTCGCCGGGCCCGTCGTCCTCGATCGACGTCAGCTCGCCGTCGACGGGAACGACCTCATGGCCGAGCTCGGCCTCGAGCCGGGGCCGCGCCTGGGCCGGATCCTCGACGCGCTCCTCGACCGGGTCGTCGCCGATCCTGCCCTGAACGAGCGCCCGACCCTCCTCCTCCTCGCCCGTGGCCTCCTCGCTGAGGAGAGCTGATGGGGCGCGCTGAGCCGATCCAGGGCGAGGCGAGCTGATGGAGCGCTCTGATCTGGTCCGGGCCGAGGAGCTGATGGGGCGCGCTGAGCCGATCCAGGGCGAGGCGAGCTGATGGTCACCTTCGAGCTCCTCCTCGACGCCGAACGCGCCCTCGTCGCTGGCCTCCTCGACCGGGCCGAGCGGACGTATCGCCAGGTCCTGGCCGCCGAGCCCCACAACGCCATCGCCATCGTCGGCCTGGCTCGCATTGCTCTCGAGCGCGGCGACGAGACGGCTGCCCTCAACCTCGCTCGCCAGGCGCTCGCCGCGGACCCAGAGAACGTGGCCGCCCAGCGGCTCGTCGCCCGGCTCGAGGAGGTCCGCACGGCCCGGGAAGCGGCCGGCGAGGGCGCCGACGAGCGGCGGGCGGCTGGGGTGCCCACGACAGGGACGAGGCCGCTCGTCGATTCCGACGCGGTCGCCTCGGGCGAAGGCGAGGCCGAAGCGACCTCGGGCGACGCGCGCGGATCGGCTCTCTCTGGCGGAGGCCAGCCGTCGGCCGGGCCTACTCCAACGGAGGCTGTGGCCGAGGGAGGCGACGCCGCCCGGCGACCCGCCAGCGACCGGCCTCGCGGCTGGCTCGACCGGCTCCTCCGGCGCCGACGCTGAGGCCTCGCGGCTGGCTCGACCGGCTCCTCCGGCGCCGACGCTGAGGCCTCGCGGCTGGATCGACCGGCTCCTCCGGCGCCGACGCTGAGCCCTCGCGGCCCGGGCCGAGCCCACGGAGGCCGGACCACCTCCGCGGCGGCGCCACTCCCCCCGGGGCGACCCTGACACGGGTACCATCCGCCTCGAGGAGCCCATGACGCTACCCGAACCCCTCCACCACGCCAGCCCATGCGCGTCCTCGTGACTGGGGGCGCCGGCTACGTCGGCGCAGCAAGCGTCGAACGGCTCGCCGCAGCCGGTCACACCGTCGTCGTCCTCGACGACCTCTCGACCGGCCACCGCGCCGCCCTCCCGCCCGACGTCCATTTCGAAGAGGGGACCTACGCGGACGAGGCGGCCGTGGCCGACCTCCTCCGTAGCGAAGGGATCGAGGCCGTCCTCCACTGCGCGGCCCGCTCCCTCGTCGGCGAGTCGATCGCCGACCCCGCCCGGTACTACCGCGACAACGTCGCCGGAGGGATCGCCCTCCTCGAGGCCTGCCGAAGGGTCGGCGTCCGCCGCTTCGTCCTGAGCTCGACGGCGGCCGTCTACGGGATCCCCGACGCGGTCCCGATCACGGAAGCCGCTCCCCTCCGCCCGATCAACCCTTACGGCGAGACGAAGCGGACCCTCGAGACCGCCCTCGCCTGGTACGGCCGGGCCTACGGCCTCCGGAGCGTCGCCCTCCGCTACTTCAACGTCGCCGGGGCGACCGAGACCGTCGGCGAATGGCACGTCCCCGAGACCCACCTCATCCCGAACGTCCTCGCCGCGGCCCAGGGGCGGGCGCCCGAGGTCGTCGTCTTCGGTGACGACTACCCGACTCCCGACGGGACCTGCATCCGCGACTACATCCACGTTGCTGATCTCGCCGACGCCCACCTCGCCGCCCTCGAGGCGACCGCCGAGGATGACCCGCGGACGGAGGAGCTCCTCGTCTGCAACCTCGGGACGGAGCGCGGCTACAGCGTGCGGGAGGTTCTGGCGGCTGCTGAGGCCGCCGTCGGGCGACCGATCCCGAGGCGGGTCGGGCCGCGACGCACGGGCGATCCGCCCGTCCTCGTCGCCTCGAATCGCCGGGCGGCCGAGGTCCTCGGCTGGCGGCCAGCGCGGAGTGGCCTCGCGGAGATGATCGGCTCGGCGTGGCGGTGGCTCCTTGCCCACCCAACGGGCTACGGAGACTGACGAGGGCGGGTGCGCTCGGGGACGGGCGCGGGCCCCGCCTGCGCGGTCCACATATTCACCCAGCGAGGACGCGATCCCGTTCGGCGAGGATGTTGGCGAGAGCAGCGGCCGGGACTCGATCCGCGGAGTGGCCCCGCCTCGGCCCGGCGGCGGTTCAGGATGCGGGGGTCAGGGGCGGGAACTCGGTCCGCGGAGTGGCCCCGCCTCCAGGATGCGGGGGTCAGGGGCGGGAACTCGGTCCACGTATTCACCGAGTGAATGCGCGAGAACGGCTCCTCTCGGCGGGCGCACCAGATATTCGCCGAGTGAATAGATGGCCTCATCGGACCGGCCGCGTGGGTCAGTTATGCATGCGGTGAATACGGTGGATGCCGCGGCGAATCTGCATTCTGTGGGTGAATACATGCTCCCCGCGGTCCGGCTTCGCGTGCGGAATATTCTGCGGGCGAATGGATGACTCCGTCGGGCCGAGGTCGTCATCTCTCACATTCGTGGGGCGAATATCTGGCATCAGTGGGGGACCCCAGCGGCCACTCGGCCAGCAGCGGAGTCAGCTCACATTCGTGGGGCGGACATTTGGCATCAGTGAGCACCGAAGCCGTCGGCGGGCGACGGTCGGCACCGGCGTCGCGCACCGAGTGGGGCCAAGATGCGGCGGTGATGAACGCCCCACGGGTGGACGAGTCGCCGTGAGAAGTCGCCCTCCCGGCACCCCGCCGCTCCAGGAGTAGGATCTGGTCGTGACACCGACGACCCCGCAACCCCTTGACCCCGGACGCGCCGGTCGCCGCCGCTGGCGCCCCGCAAGCTTCGGCCCCGGCAAGCCGCGGGACATCGTCGACCCCATCGTCGAGCCCGTCTGGGAAGGACGCCGCGTCCTCGTCCACCTCGACGAGGGCGAGCTGCGGATCGTCGACGCCGAGGGCGAGCTCCTCGCCGGGAGTCAGGCGCCCACCGCCGGGCCCGACTTCGAAGCGGCTGCCGACCTCCGCGCGGGCGCCGATCTCGGAGCGGCTGCCGACCTGACGGCGGAGCTCGGCGCCATCGTCGCCGCGCTCCAAGACGCCATCCGCGCGACCGAGGCGATCATCGACGGCGTCCTCACCGTCCAGGCCAGCCGCAGCGGCGAGGGGATCCTCCCCGGCGAGGTCGGCATCCCCACCGCCAGCGATCTCGCCGCCCAGCTCGTCTTCGGTCAGCGCCCGCCTCGAGAGGACCAACCTGGCCCAAACCTCCAGCGTCGGCCTGGTGACCGGCTCGCCTTCGTCGCCCTCGACCTCCTGAGCGTCGACGGCGAGTCCCTCCTCGGGATCCCTCTCCTCGAGCGGAAGCGCCTCCTCGAGAGCGTCCTCGACGAGGGGCCTCTGGTCCGCCGGACCGCCTACGTCCGACTGCCGATCGAGCCGTGGCTGGGGGCCTGGCGCGCCCTCGGCTTTCGGTCGATCGCCTACAAAGCAGCGAACAGCCGCTACGAGCCGGGGCGCCCGAACGAGGGCTGGGCGACGGCGCCCATCCCCAAGCGCTGAGGTCGGGCGGAGACCTCGGGCGGAGGCGCCGGCCGGAGGAGGCCACCGAGCGGAGGCGGCCGGCCGAGGCGGGGGGCGGCGCCGACCGGCGGAGGCGCCGGGACGCAGGAGGCGACCGGCGGACGCGCCAACCGGGCTGAGGCGGAGGCGGCCGGCAGAGGCGACTGGAGCGGGCGGCGCCACTTGGACGCCTCCGCTGCGGGGTGGTACGGTGGAGTCGTGCCCGCGACGACCCTCACGCCGGCGATCCGCGACGAGATCGAACGCCTCGGCCGGGCCGACATCATGGTCGGCATCCCGAGCTACAAGAACGCGGCGACCATCGGTTACGTCGTCCGTGCCGCCCAGGCCGGCCTCGTCCAATACTTCCCCGACCTCCGCCCCGGCCTCGTCAACGCCGACGCCGGCTCCCCCGACGCAACCCAGCGCGTCGTCGTCGAGACCGAACCACCCGACTACATCGAGCAGATCCTCCTCGTCCGGCCGACGAATCGCCTCGCCCGACTCAGCCTCACCTACCCCGAGATCGACGGCGTCGGCGGGAAGGGGGCGGCTCTCCGGACGATCTTCGAGATCGCCGCCGCCCTCGAGGTCGAGGCCCTCATCGTCGTCGACTCCGACCTCCGCTCGATCCTCCCCGAGTGGATCGAGCTCCTCGCCGGGCCGATCCTGAAGGGCGGCTACGACTTCGTCGCCCCCCTCTACGCCCGCTACAAGTTCGACGGCACGATCACGAACAGCGTCACCTATCCCCTCACCCGGGCCCTCTACGGCCGCCGGATCCGCCAGCCCATCGGCGGTGACTTCGGCGTCTCTGGTGACCTCGTCCGCCACTATCTCACCCTCGACGACTGGGACGAGGACGTCAGCCGCTTCGGGATCGACATCTGGATGACGACCCACGCGATCATCGGCGGCTTCGCCGTCTGCCAGACCCGCCTCGGGGCAAAGGTCCACGACCCGAAGGACCCCGGCGCGGACCTCGGTCCGATGTTCCGCCAGGTCCTCGGCACCACCCTCCGCCTCGCCGTCGACCACCCGGACCGCTGGCTCCCGATCCGAGGCAGTCACCCCGTCCCCGTCTACGGCTTCGAGCGGATCCTCGAACCCCCGCCCCTCGAGGTGAACTGCCTCCGCCTCCTCGCCGAGTTCGGGGCCGGGGCCCTCACCCTGGCCGGGACGTGGCGGGCGATCCTCGCGCCGGCGACGGTCGAGGCGATCCTCGAGCTCGCCGCCGAGGCCGGTCGGATCGCCGATCAGGCTCGTGCCCGGCTCGGCCTGGCGAGCGTCACCGCCGGCTCGGCCGCTCCCCCGAGCGGAGCGACGGGTGCGCCAACGGGTGGGCCGACGACCCTCGACATGGCCGAGGCCGCCGCGGCCTTCTGCTTCCCCGACGACATCTGGACCCGGGTCGTCTACGACCTCGTCGTGGCCGCCGCCCGCCACGACCGCTCCCTCGCCGAGCTCGCCGCTGCCCTCGTCCCGATCTACTTCGGTCGGGTCGGCGGCTTCGTCATCGAGAACCGGACCGCAACGAGCGAGCAGGCCGAGGAGCGGGTGGAACGCCTCGCCCGAGAGTTCGAGCTCCTCAAGCCCTACCTCATCGAGCGTTGGACGGCGGAGCACGGCGGGACCGACCGCGACGATCCTGACCGGGCCACGACGACCGTCGCCGACGACGAGCGTCACCCCGACGAGTCCCGACTGAGCACCCGATGACGACCCAGCCCCTCCCCGCTCGGATCCTCATCCCCGTCGCCAATCCCCTCACCGCCGAAGAGCTCATCCGCATCGGCGCCGACCTCCTCGACCCCCGGGCCGGCGAGCTCACCGCCCTCGGCATCGTCGAGGTCCCCGAAGGGATGCCCCTCTCCGAGGGCGCGACCCGGGCACGCCACGCCCGGCGACTCCTCCAGCGGGTCCTCGACTACGCCCCCGAGGGGACGACGATCCACCCGATCGTCCGGATCGGACGCCGAGCCGCGGAGGGGATCCTCGAGGCGGCGAGCGAGCAGGAGGCCGACCTCATCATCTTCGGCTGGGGCGGGAAGGTGCCCGGACCACAGGCGACGACCGCCGCCCGGGCCACGACCCCCTCGACGACAAGCCACGAGGGCAGCTCAGACGGCCGTCGGGGGCGACCCACCCCCCTCGTCTTCAGCCCGACCATCGACGAGGTCGTCCGTGAGAGCCCCTGCGACATCGCCGTCGTGAAGCAGCGGGGGACGACGCCGATCCGCCGGATCCTCGTCCCCGTCCGTGGCGGTCCCCACGCCGAGCTCGCCGTCCGCTTCGCCGAAGCGATCGCCCGCCGCCACGGCGCCCGGGTCACCGTCCTCCACCTCATCCCACCGGGGGTCACCCTCGCCGTCCGAGCCCAGGCCGAGCGGGCCCTCGCCGCCTTCGTCCGGAGCCACCTCGAGGGGATCGGCGAGCCCCTCCTCCGGGAGGCGGCGAACGTCCGCCGAGCCATCCTTCGCGAGGCCGAGAAGGTCGACCTCGTCATCATGGGCGCCTCGGCGATGCCCGTCGGCGACGACGGCCGGGCCACCCTCTTCGGCTCCCTGCCCGAGACGATCGCGACGAAGGCGAAGCCGACGGTCATCGTCGTCAAGACCCGGGAACCGATCAGCCGCCAGACCTTCGAACAGCTCGCCCAGCGGGCCGAGACCCTCGTCGCTGCCGACCGGGCGGCCGAGGAGGCCCGGGCGATCCCGGCTCGAGTCGAGCGCTGGTTCGGCGAGTCGAACTTCCACCACGCCGAGTTCGCCGACCTCCGGCGCCTCGTCCAGCTGAAGGAGAAGCAGGGTCTCACGATCAGCCTCGTCCTGCCGACCCTGAACGAGGAGGAGACGATCGGGCCGATCGTCCGGCGGGCCCTCCGCGAGATGGTCGGCCGGGTGCCGCTCCTCGACGAGGTCCTCGTCGTCGACTCGGCCTCGACCGACCGGACCCGGGAGATCGCCGAGGCCGAAGGGGCCCGGGTCGTCGAGCACCCCGAGATCCTGCCCCGCTACGGCTCCTTCCGCGGCAAGGGCGAGGCGCTCTGGAAGTCGCTCTTCGAGACGAGCGGCGACATCATCGTCTGGGCCGACACCGACGTCCGGAACTGGCACCCCCGGATGGTCTACGGGACCGTCGGGCCGCTCCTCGCCGAGCCCCGGCTCCAGTACGTCAAGGGCTACTACCAGCGCCCGATCGTCGAGGGCGGGGTCCTCAAGGAGGGCGGTGGCGGCCGAGTCACCGAGCTCGTCGCCCGCCCCCTCATCAACCTCTTCTTCCCCGAACTGTCGGGCTTCATCCAGCCCCTCTCGGGCGAGTACGCCGGCCGTCGCTCGATCCTCGAGACCATCCCCTTCTTCACCGGCTACGCCGTCGAGATCGGGCACCTCATCGACATCGCCGAGCGGGTCGGCCTCGACGGGCTCGGCCAGGTCGACCTGGAGCGACGGATCCACCGGAACCAGGAGCTCGAGGGGCTGTCCCGGATGAGTTTCGTCATCCTCCAGGCGGTGATGAAGCGCCTTGAGGAGCGGCGCCGAGTCCGGCTCTTCGCCGAGCTCGGCTCGACGATGAAGCTGCCACGGAGCGGGCGCGGCCGCCTCTCCCTCGAGGTCATCGAGCTCGCCGATCAGGAACGGCCGCCGATGATCCGGATCCCCGAGTACCTCGAGAAGCGACGCGGGGCGGCGGCCGCGGCCGCGGCCCCGGTCCTCGACCCGGCCCTCCGCTAGGCGCGGTGGTCGGATCGGGCCGAGGGTCGGCCGAAGGGGGTGGGGAGGCCGGGCTTCCGCTCGTCGTCCTCGTCGCCCCGGACTCGTTCAAGGGCTCCCTCACCTCGGTCGAGGTTGCCCAGGCCCTGGCAGCAGGCTGGGGACGAGCGAGGCCGGCTGACCGCCTCCTCCTCGCGCCCCTCGCCGACGGAGGCGAGGGAACCCTGGTCGCGATCGCCGCGGCCGGGGGCTGGGCCTGGCGGACGGCCTCGGTCGCGGACCCCCTCGGGCGGACCCTCGAGGCGCGCTGGCTCGTCGAGGCAGGCGACGCGGGTCCTGGCGAGAGGGCGCGGGGCCGTGACGAGGGAGCCCGGGGTCGTGACGAGGGAGCCCGGGGTCGTGGCGAAGAGACAAGCGCCGGTGGCGGCCGGGCGGATCTCCCCGAACCCGCCGTGCGGGCCGTCGTCGAGCTCGCCGAGGCCTCTGGCCTCTCCCGCCTCGCCCCAGCCGAACGAAACCCCCGGCGGGCCTCGACCGTCGGGACCGGCCAGCTCCTCCAGGCCGCCCTCGACGCCGGGGCCCGCCGGATCACCCTCGGCATCGGCGGGAGCGCGACGACCGACGGTGGCGCCGGCCTCCTCGTCGCCCTCGGCGCCCGGCTCCGCGGTCCGGCTGGCGAGCTCCTCGCCCCCGACGGCGACCCGGGTGAGGCGGGTTGGCCCGGGGTCATGGCCGCCCTCGAGACGATCGAGCTCGACGGCCTCGACCCTCGCCTCGCCGAGCTCGAGCTCGCCGTCGCCTGCGACGTCGGCAACCCCCTCCTCGGGCCGAGGGGCGCGGCGGCCACCTACGGACCCCAAAAGGGCGCGACGCCGACCGACGTCGCCGACCTCGACGCGGCCCTCGCTCGCTGGGCCGATCGCCTCGAAGCGGCGACGGGCCGACGGGAGCGCGATACATCCGGCGCTGGCGCAGCCGGCGGGGTGGGCTTCGCCCTCCTCTGCCTCGCTGGGCGCCTCGGTCGCCTCGAGTTCCAGCCGGGGGTCGAGCTCGTCATGGCCGAGACCGGCTTCGCGGCGAAGCTCGCCGAGGCGGACCTCGTCCTCACCGGAGAAGGCCGGATCGACGCCCAGACGGCCTTCGGGAAGACGGCGATGGGGGTCGCCCGGCGGGCGACAGCGGCGGGGCGGCCGATCGTCGCCCAGACGGCCTTCGGGAAGACGGCGATGGGGGTCGCCCGGCGGGCGACAGCGGCGGGGCGGCCGATCGTCGCCGTTGGTGGCGGGGCGACGGTGGAAGGGATCAGCGACCTCGGGCGGCTCGGGGTCGTCGTCGTGCCCGTCGTCGAGGCGCCCCAGTCGGTCGAGGCAGCGATGGCGGCCGGGGCGGCCCCGATCGAGCGCTGCGGCGAGCGGATCGCCCGGCTCGTCTCCATCGGGATCGGCTTCGGCAGCCGGGGCGCTGGGCCGGGCAAGGGCGCACGGAGCCCCTGAGTCGGCTGGCCGAGCGACCTACACTCCCCTCCGTGAGCGAGGTGGTCGAACCGTCTCAGGACTCCCCCGCGGCCTCTGGCGCTCCGGTCCGGCAGCCGGCCGAGGAGGCGGATGACGGACCCGGCGGCGCGGCAGCGACCCCACCAACTCGTGGGACGCCCCGCCGCCAGAGCTCGGGCGAGAGCCGCCGCCAGAGCTCGGGCAAGACCCGAGGCCAGAGCTCGGGCGAGAGCCGCCGCCGGACCGCCCGCGCCACGGCTCGCCAGGCGAGCCGCCGCCCCGCCAATCCCGCCCGCACCTGGGCGCGTCGGCTCCGCCGGACGCGGCCGGGCCTCGTCGAGTTCGTCCTCGACGCCCTCGCCACCCTCTACGGCCGACCACGCTGGCACCGCCGTCTCGACCCCACCTCCGAGCTCGTCCTCACGATCCTCGCCCAGAACAGCGCCGACACGAACGCCGAGCAGGCCTTCGAGTCGCTCCGGGCCCACTTCCCCGGCTCCGGTCCGCCCGTCGGCGACAAGAGGCCCGACGGCACGCCCCCGAACGGCTGGGGCGGGCTCGGGATCGAGGTGGCGCCGCCCCCGGACTGGGCGGCCATCGCCGAGGCGCCGATCGAGGAGGTCGAGGCCGCGATCCGGCCCGGCGGCCTCGCCCGCCAGAAGGCGCCCCGGCTCGTCGCCGCCCTCCGCCGGATTCGCGACGAGCGAGGCGACTTCTCCCTCGAGTTCCTCGGCGAGATGGAGCCCCTCGCCGCCCGAGCCTGGCTCACCTCGATCGACGGAATCGGGAAGAAGACCGCCTCGGTCATCCTCATGTTCTGCTTCGGGATGCCCCTCATGCCGGTCGACCGCCACGTCGAGCGGGTCTCGAAACGGATCGGCCTCGTTCCGGCCAAGGCGAGCGCCGACGAGTGCCACGACATCTACCTCGAGCTCCTCGCCCCTGAGCAGATCTACGAGGCCCACGTCAACCTCATCACCCACGGCCGCCGACTCTGCACCGCCCTCCGGCCGAGCTGTGCCGCCTGCCCCGTCGCCCCCCGCTGCCGCTTCGTCGACCGCCGGGCACCGTAGGCAGAGCGGCGGGGAGGACGCGGAGCGCCCGAGCGGGCCCACGCGCCCTCGACCCCCGAAGCCCGGTCGCCCGCTGCTATCCTCGGGTCATGCTCCCCGGCAGCCCGGGTGCACCGTACGGGCCGAAAGCGCCGCGGGTCCTCCTCGTCGACGACGACCCGAACCTCCTCGTCGTCCTCGCCGAGCAGCTCCGCGACGACGGCTTCGAGGTGGCCACCGCCCGCGATGGCCAGGAGGCTCTCCGCCGCCTCCGGTCGGGCTGGCCCGACCTCATCGTCCTCGACATGATGATGCCCCGCCTCGACGGCCTCTCTCTGGCCCGTGAGATCAAGGCGATCGCCGACCTGCCGATCATCGTCCTCTCGGCCATCGACGCCGCCGATAGCAAGGCTGACCTCCTCGATGAGGTCGCCGAGGACTACGTCACGAAACCCTTCCACTACCCCGAGCTCCGGGCTCGGATCAACCGCGTCCTTCGGCGCCTCGGCGACCGCGTCCCCCGCCAGAGCCTCGTCCTCGGCCCCGAGGTCAGCCTCGACCTCCACCGCCGAACGGCGACGGTCCGCGGCCGGCTCGTCGCCCTCACACCGACCGAGTCGCGCCTCCTCTACGCCCTCGCCGCGAACCTCGGCGGGGTCGTCTCGACCGAGACGCTCATCGCCCGCGGCTGGTCGGAGACCGACGACGCCGACCCCTCCTACGTCTGGGTGACGATGCGGCGCCTCCGCCAGAAGCTCGAGCCCGACCCGGACCACCCCCGCCACCTCCTCACGGTCCGAGGTGTCGGCTACCGGCTCGTCGCCGCGGAACCGACAGAGCCGACGGGACCGGCCGCAACCGACGGCGCTACCGAGGGCGGGAGGACCGGGAGCCCAGCGACAGGCCCGGCCGGAGGCTCGACCGGAGGCCAGCGGTGAACCCGGATGTAGGGGGCGAACCCCTCGCCAGCAGCCCCGACGCCGACCTCGAGCTCGAGCCCCCCGCCGCCGACACCCACGCGGCGAACTGGCGCCCGCGCCTCAACCTCCCCTTCCGCGTCCGCCTCACCGTCGCCCTCGTCGTCGCCGCCGTCCTCCCCCTCGCTGGCTTCGGCGCCGTCGTCCTCCTCATCGGTCTCCCCGGAGCGACGGACGACACCGTCCTCCGGCTCCTCCTCCTCGCCCTGGCCGTGGCGATCGTCCTCGCCATCCTCGTCGCCTTCGTCCTCGCCGCCGATCTCGGCGCTCCCCTTCGGCACATCGCCGCCGCCGTCGATCGCGCCTCGGCCGGTGACCTGTCGACCCCTCTCGAGGTCTCCGGGGAGGACGAGATCGCCCGCCTCGCCGAGAGCCACAACCGCCTTGCCGCCGACCTCGAGCGGCGGAACCGGGAGCTCGCCCAGATCCGGGCCGCCATCGAGGGCATCTCGATCCGCGACGGCGTCGACTTCCTCGCCGGTCGGGCCGCCCTCGACGCCCGCCAGGCCTTCGGCCTCCTCGACGCGACGATCCTCCTCGAGGACCCGAGCCTCGTCCCCGAGGAGGAGGTCGTGCCGGGGCTCTCACGCCCAGTTCGAGCCGAGCTCCGGGTCGGCGACGAGTGCCTCGGGGTCATCGTCGGCCACCTCCCGGCGACCCGCCGCTGGGACCGGGCCGACCAGGACCTCCTCGAGCTCTTCGCTCGGGAGGTCGCGATCGCCATCAGGAACGCCCAGCTCTTCGCCCGGGTCGAGGCTCAGAACGAGCAGCTCCGAGCCCTCGATGCAGCGAAGGACGACTTCCTCCGAGGCGTGAGCCACAACCTCCAGACGCCCCTCGCCCGGATCCGGGCCTATGCCGACCAGCTCGCTCGGGAACGCGCCGATCGACGCCTTGGGATCATCGTCGAGCAGGCCGAGCGGCTCTCTCGGATGGTCCGGCAGCTCCTCACCGTCTCGCGCCTCGAGTCGGGGGCGCTGAAGCCCGAGGCCGAGGTCGTCGCCCTCGGACCCCGGGTCCGGCGGGCCTGGGAAGCCCTCGCCGCCGGCGAGGTCCCCTTCCGCGTCGAGGACCGCTCCGAGGGCTGGCTCGCCATCGCCGATCCCGACCAGCTCGACCAGGTCCTTTGGGCCCTCCTCGACAATGCGACGAAGCACGGCCGAGGGGCGCCGGTCACGGTCGAGATCGCCCGCGACGTCGAGGCGGGGCGCCTTCGGCTCACCGTCGCCGACGAGGGGCCCGGGGTCGCCGAGACCGACCGAGGGCGCCTCTTCAGCCGCTTCGGTCGGGGCAGTGGGACGGCGGAGGACGGGAGCGGGCTCGGCCTCTATGTCTCGCGGGAGCTCTGCCGGGCGATGGGCGGCGACCTCGTCCTCGAGCCATCACCACCGGGCGCGCGGGGGGCAGCCTTCAGCGTCTACCTCCCAGCCGAACCGCCAACGGAGGGGTAGCGGGTCCCCGACCGCGGGTCGGTGACCCGGGTCGGGACCGGGCACGGCGACGCCGTGCCGTGAGCGTTCACGCCCGCTCGAGGGGTCCGGCGAAGGCCCGTAAGGTGCACTGTAAGGCGCCGAACGTACTATCCAGCCATGACGGGGGCTGCCCAAGCAGTCGCTGGGGGTTGTTGGCCAGTCCCGTCGAGTCTGGCGAGGAGGCGGAGTGGTCCGAGCCCAGCATCGCATCGTTGAACCAGACCGGGAGCGCCGGACTCGAGGTCAGTCCTTCGTCGAATTCGCCTTGGTCCTGCCCGTTCTCCTCATCCTCGTCCTTGCCGCCCTCGACTTCGGCCGCGTCTACCTCGGCTGGGTGAACGTCCAGAACATGGCCCGGATCGCGGCCAACTTCGCCGCAAACCACGCGAGTGCATGGGAACCCCCGATCACGGCCGACGACGTGGCCGCGCAGCAACGCTACCAGGATCTGCTCCGCAACGACTCGAAGGCGATCAACTGCACATTGCCCAGTCCCCTGCCAGATCCTGCCTTTCCGGCGGGCACGGCACTCGGCAGCCCGGTCGAGGTGCGACTCAGCTGTCAGTTCCAGGTCATCACGCCTATCGTCAGCCACATCGTCGGTGGGCAGGTCCTCGTGGGAGCGTCAGCAGTCTTCCCAGTGAAGCAGGGGGTTCTGACTGGCAGTGGGGGCGGTACGCCGCCCCTGCTCCCACCAGTCGCCGATTTCATCGCCAGTCCGAGCTCGGGATACGCGCCACTAACCGTCAAGTTCCTGAACAACTCGCTCAACCAGCCGACGTCGTACACCTGGCAGTTCGGAGATGGGGAGTCTTCGTTCCAGGCTGAGCCGGAGCACAGCTACGATGTGCCCGGCACGTACACCGTCACCCTGACGGCCGCGAACGCCGGGGGCTTCGACACCACAACGGAGCTGGTGACGGTCGAACCAACGCCTACGAGCGGGCCGATCCCCGAGTTCACAGCGTCCCCCAGATTCGGGCCTCCGGGCTTGCAGGTTTCCTTTACGAACCTGTCGACGGGGAGCGCTCCGATCACCTACCTCTGGACGTTCGGCGACGGCACGACATCCACGGCGACGAACCCCACGAAGACCTACTTGAATCCCGGGGTCTATACCGTCTCCCTCCGCGCCACGGACGCGAACGGCGAGAACACGCAGGTGAAGACAGCCTTTGTGATCGTGGAATGCATCGTTCCGAACTTCGCCGGGATCCGTCGGAACGACGCGCAAAGCCTCTGGAGCTCCGCCGGCTTCACAACCCAGGTCCAGTTCCGATCTGGTCGAGGCAACTACATCATCAACTACCAGTCCCTTCCCGGCGGTCTTCGCAACCCACCCGGCGGGTGCAACGCCGTCATCGAGGTGGGTCCATGATCCGCATGAACCACGACGGGCGGGGCCAGGCACTCGCGGAGTTCGCGCTCATCTTTCCCATCCTTGTCCTACTGATGGTCGCCCTCTTCGACTTGGGACGCATCGTCGTTGCCTACAACAGCCTCACGAACGGAGTCCGCGAAGGGGCTCGCCTGGCCATCGTGAACCAGGACGTGACGCGAGTTCAGACCAGAGTTCGTGACCAGGTCTTCACGATCACCCCGACCGTCAGCGTCGCCTTTCGTCGCGTCGGCCCGAATACCGACCCCGAACAGAACCAGGTCTGCAATCCCATCGTTGTCGGCTGTGTTGCCGTCGTCCGGGGCACAGCAACGGTCGGTCCGATTACCCCGATCATCGGATCGATCGTCGGCCTCATCCCCTTGACCGCCGTGTCACAGGCTCCGGTGGAGTTCGTCTGCCCGAACCCTGACATCGCGGCGTACCAATCGGTCGACTCGTGTCCGAGGCAGCCCTGACCGGCGCATCACGGAGTCCACACCCTGACCTCGCAAGCTTCTCTCTCACCGCCCGAACCCTGGAGGACCGGCACCATGACTCGCCATCGTCCCGACCACCCGCCCAACCGCGAGACCGGCCAAGTCGTGGTCGTCTTTGCCCTCGGCCTCGTCGCGATGATCGTGATGATCGGGCTCGTCATCGACGGCGGTGCTGCCTTTGCTCAGCAGCGGGTCGCCCAGAACGGGGCGGATTCCGCAGCGAACGCTGGGGCCCTGGTCGTGGCCCAGCACCTCATTGACCGTGCCAAGGGGGGTCCTGGCCGCACGGGAGCCGACGTAGCAGCCGCTGTGGCGACGAGCGCGGCGGCGAACGGGCTCGAGAACCCGATCGCCACCTACACCGACGTGCTCGGCCAGACGCTGTCCCCCGTGGACCCGGACGGGGCGATCCCGCCGGGAGCCGCGGGGGTGAACGTCGTCGGCGAGCGCCGAGTCCGGACGTTCTTCGCCTGGGCCACTGGCCTCTTGCCCGGCGGGACCGCCATCGATCAGCTCGTAGCCCGAGCCGACGCCACCGTCGTCGCCGGGCCCCTCGGGGGCGTCTGTCCCGCTGAGGCTGGTTGTGCCGTCCTTCCGGTCACCTTTCCGGTCTCCATCTCCGACTGCGAGGGCAAGAACCTCGGCCCGATCGGTGGAGACACGTGGCCCACGGTCGAGGTGCGCACCGCGGAAAACCGGGTCGTCGTGCCGCTCTGCACCACGAGTCCGGGATCCGTTGGCTGGCTCGACTTCGGAACGGGCCAGAACCTACAGGACGCCATCGCCGATCCAGAGAACCAGGCGTTCTCAATTCCGACCTGGATCCAGACTCAGACCGGCAACGTCAATGCCGTCGAAGACGAGCTGAATCTGTACGCTGACTCGCCGGTGCTCATCCCCCTCTTCGATGGGACCTGCCGGATCGACCCCGGGGATACCAGTCTCGACGCGTGTCCGGAGGACAAGAAGGGGACCGACCCGAGCGGCAACAACACCTGGTACCACATCCCGTACTTCACGACCTTCTGGCTGGACCGCGCCTACATCCAGGGCAACAACTCGGCGAACTGCCAGCCCTACGCTGCCCAGCAGGGCTTCCTGGGGTGTCTCCACGGCTGGTTCGTCAACTACATCTACGAGGGCCCCGTCGCACCCGACCGCGAAATCGACGCCTCGACAACGGTCGGCCTGCAGCTGATCCGATGAGGGCTTTGGGGCGTCGCGCGTTCCCCTGGCGAAGCGGTTCGACCAGCACGAGGCTGGTTCGTGGTGGAGCCGGCACGCGCCCGGTCTCAGCCTGACCCGTGGGGCCAAAGTCACGGTCTGGCTTGAACGAACGGGCTGTGCGCCGGCGCACCATTTCAAGGCGAGGCGCAAGGCAAGCCATCGAGCATCTCCGGCGTGTCCACGAACCGCACGGGGATGCCGATGTTCCACCAACGCGACAACCACTCCGACCTGGGCCAGGACTCTTGGCCCGGCACCAACCGACCTGAGCCCGACGGCCCCGCCCTCGGCCGACTGAGGGCGCACTTTCGGCCCTTCAGGCTGACCCTCCTCCGGCGGCGCGGCGACACGAGCCCTTCGACCGGCTGCCGGCGCCCGAGCACCCAGCGAGGCTTCCGCCCGACCCCCGTCGCCTGGGCTAGTCGCGGCCAGAGTCTCGTCGAGTTCGCCCTCATCCTGCCCGTCTTCCTCGTCCTCCTTGGTACCGCCATCGACGCTGGACGAATGTTCTTCTCCTACGTCGCGATCACGAATGGGGCACGAGAAGGGGCGATCTACGGCGGCATGAACCCCGAGTGCGACACGGCGAGCGCCTGCCCGAACCCGAACAACGTCACCTACCGGGTCACCCAGGAGACGGGCAGCGGCGTGACCGTCGCCGTCGCCTGCTTCGCCCCGGATGGCACCCCGCGCTCCGGCCTCGCCGCCTGCACGAAGGGCGACATCTATCGGGTCCGGGTCGAGCGCCCCTTCGCCCTCCTGACTCCTTTCGTCCGGGTCTTCTTCGGCGACAGCGTCACCCTCGGCGCCGAGGCGAACGCCGTCGTCTTCAACCCGGCCGCCTACAACTCGCCGACACCCACGCCAACGGCGACGCCCACCCCGACGCCCACCCCGGCTCCGACCCCGACACCCGTGGCGACCCCGAGCTGCACGGCACCGACCGGCAACTTCACCTCGATCCCGGCGCCGGGGTCGAACGGCCGGGTCATGGTCAACGTCGGCCAGACCGTCACCTTCACCGGAACGTCGAACCCGGCACCGACGAGCTGGCTCTGGACCTTTGGCGACGGCGCCACCAATGCCACGAACTGGCCGACCGTCAGCCATGCCTGGAGCTCGAAGGGCAAGTTCACGGTCACCCTCACCCTCCGGACGAGCGACAGCGACCTGACCTGCGCCACGACGATCACGAAGACCGAATACGTCCAGGTGAACTGAGATGCGTCTCATCCGCTCCCGATGCCGAGGCAACCGCGACCGCGCTCGTGGCCAGAGCCTCGTCGAGTTCGCCCTCGTCTTCCCTCTCTTCATCGTCCTCCTCTTCGGGCTCATCGACCTCGGGCGCCTCGCCTACATCAACAACGCCATCGCCGAGGCTGCTCGTGAAGGGGCCCGCTGGGGAACGGTCCAGGGGCGCTCGGTCAGCTCCACCGACCGGGCGAACGTTGCCGCGAAAACCCGCAGCCTCATGGCAGCGGTTCCGAATCCGACCGTGACGGTGACCTGCGAGGACATCTTTGGCACGGCCCGGTCGACCTGCACGAAGGACAACGTCCTCGTCGTCCGGGTCGACACGACCGTCGGGATGCTCACCCCGGTCATCGGCCAGATCGTCGGTCCACGCACCTACACCGCCATCTCCCGGATGGTCGTCAACAACTGAGAGAGGTCAACGATGGAGCAGCTCTTTGCCTCGGCGAGGCGAACGATCGACCGGGCTCGAGCCCACCTCGAGGGCGCCGGCGGGTCATGGCGGTCGGTCGCCCGTTCGGGCGAGGCAGGTCAGGTCCTCGTCATCTTCGTCGGCGGGCTCGTCGCGATCATCCTCTTCGTCGGTCTCGTCATCGACGGCGGCTTCGCCTTCCTGAACCGCCGCGAGGCCCAGAACATCGCCGACACGGCGGCCCTCGCTGGGACGAAGATCATCGCCGACCACTACCAGGCCGGCCCGCTGACGACGGTGACGAGCGCGACGGTCTACAACGCCATCGACACGATCGCCCGGACGAACGGGTGTCTGTCGACGGGGACACCACCCTGCACGTGGTCGGCGCGCTACATCGACCGCCGAGAGAACGACCTCGGCCCGGTCGTGAACGAGTCGAGCGGGCTGCCGCCGAACACCCAGGGCGTCGTCGTCACCGTGACCCGAACCCCGCGGACGTTCTTCCTCGGCGTCATCGGCCAGACGACCTGGAACGTCGGGGCCGGGGCGACGGCGATCGCCGGCCGCCTGACTGGGGCGCCTGCCGGCATCCTCCTCCCGATCGGAACGAACCCACCCCAGCCCTTCGAGCCCGGACGCGAGTACGTCCTGACCGACACGGGGAGCCAACAGGGCGGCAACAACAACCCCGAGTTCGGCCCGGGCAACTTCGGCTGGCTGTCCTGGACGGGGTCGAACGCGGCCGGGGCCCTCGCGACGGCGATCTGTTACCCGAACAACCCGTACATCGAGTTTCCGGCTGACTTCCCGGGTGACCCGGGAGCGACGAACGCGAACGACGTGCGCCGATGCCTCGACAAGTGGATCGGCCAGACGGTCCTCATCCCGGTCGTCTCGGGTTGTGACCCGTGCAACGGGAACAATGCGGAGTTCACGATCGTCGGTGCTGCGGCCTTCACCCTGACCGGGTACGACGGCAACGGACCGGCGGTGAGCTGGCTCTCGGGCGTCTTCGACGAGTACTACGGTCTGCCGTCGGTGTCGGCCGGGGTCGGGGGCCCGCCGCAGCCGGGTGACCCGCAGCTCTTCCTCGGGCTCATTCGCTAGCTCCAGGCGTACGCCTGCTCGTTCGCACCCCCACCGTGTGACGGGGCGCCGCGGCCAGCCTAGGTCGCGGCGCCCCGTGGCGCTTCGTCCTGTACCATCGGCCCTCCCGATCGACGGCGGCCGGTGCTACCCTCGACCCGAGATGTCGAGCGAACCCGGTCCCACTCCCGGTCCCGGCGTCCCGCCGAGCCGGGAAGACGCCTGGCGCCTCCTCTGCGAGTGGACGGCCTCGCCGTCGCTGCGCAAGCACGGCCTCGCCGTCGAGGCCGCCGTCGCCTGGTACGGCGCCAACCACTTCAAGGTGCCCGAGCCTGAGCTCGAGCTCTGGCGCTGCGCGGGCCTCCTCCACGACTTCGACTACGAGCGCTACCCGGCCGAGCACCCACTCCGGGGTGTTGAGGAGCTCCGGCGACTCGGCTATCCCGAGCTCGTCGTCGACGCTGTCCTCGGCCACGGCGACCACACCGGCCACCCGCGGACGACGGACCTCGCCCGGACGGTCTACGCCTGCGACGAGATGGCTGGTTTCGTCATCGCCGTCGCCCTCGTCCGGCCGAACAGGCGGCTCGCCGAGGTCGACGTCGAGGCGGTGACGAAGAAGATGCGCGACAAGGGGTTCGCCCGCCAGGTCTCCCGCGAGCAGCTCGTCGCCGGGGCGGCCGAGCTCGGTCTCCCCTTCGAGGCCCACGTGGCGAACGTCATCGCCGGTCTGCGGACGGTCGAGGGGGAGCTCGGCCTGTGAGCGGGGCAGGCGGTTCCCTGATCGAGGGCGGCGGCGCTCTCCCGCCGGAGCAGGGCGGCGGTCTCCCGCCGGAGCAGGGCGGCGGGGTTCTCTCGGCCGGGGAGGGCGCCACGGGCGCGGTCGCGTCACCCGACCAGGGCGGGGGCGGCGGTCTCCCGCCGGAGCAGGGCGGTGCCGAGGCCGTCCTCCCGCTCGAGCAGGGCCGCGCTGGCGTCCTTCTCCCGGCCGGCGTCGAGGCCGAGCGCTGGGTGCGGATGGAGCGCCGCTTCTCGGCCTCCACCGAACGGGTCCTTCGCTGTCTCACCGATCCCGAGGAGATCGTCCGCTGGTTCCCGGAGCGGATCGAGGGCTCGCTGGCGGCCGGGACTCGCTCGACCCTCATCTGGTCCCACACCCGTGTCTGGTGGGACGTCCTGACGGTCGAGCCGGGGCGGTCCCTCGTCTTCCGCTGGCCCTGGGGTCGCGAAGAGAAGCTCGTGACGACAGTGAAGATCCGGCTCGAGCGCGACGGCTACGGCAGTCGCCTCTTCCTCGAGGACGGGCCGTTCCCGATCGACGAGCCGGGCGGCCTCGAAGCGTGGGCGGAGGCGATCGAGGGCTGGGCGGACGCCCTCGCCCGGCTCCGCGCCTTCGTCGACTTCAGCATCGACCTCCGGATGCGAGGCTGACGGCCGGTCGGCGCCTCTCGCCCGCCTCCTTGCCTCGGCGGAACTCTTGCAGCTCGCTCTCCCCTTCGGCCGAACTCTGCCAGCTCCTGCCGCTTCGCCTTCGGCCGGCCGCCTTCGCGGCCGCTGCCTCCGCCTCCTCCTCTCGGCCGACCTCTGCCAGCTCGCTCCCCCCTCGTCCGACCTCCGCCAGCTCGCTCCCCTTCTTCCGGCCCGAACTCTGCCATACTCCCGTGAGGTGAGCACGACCGGGCGGGTCGGAGGGGTTGGAGGGGCGGTGCGGGGGTCGGTCGAGCGGGAGCCACGCTCGGGGTGAGGGTGGCGAGAGGCGCGGGAGCCCGGATCGAGCCCCTCTCCGCCTCACGAGCCTGACAGACGCTCACCTGGCGAGCGTGTGGCAGGATCGGCCCGGGTCCGACCCTGCCGGCACGAGCGACGACGATGC
>FWPU01001636.1_pt1 | contig 66260 bp, 47 predicted proteins | sample 2228361 | NCBI WGS metagenome assembly FWPU01 (sample SAMEA103939777, study PRJEB20133) | metagenome
TCAAGGAACTCTCAAGTGCCCTCAGGCACTCTCGGGGTCCTCTTGTCCCTCCTGTCCCTTCCTGCCACTATTCCCTTGTTAAGGTGCATGTCGGTGAGACAGCGAAAACGCCACGGTTGCGTACTGCAACCTTGGCGGTTTTTCCGCCTTCTGCTAGACAGCCTTTTCAGTTGTCAAGTTTGCCGTTCACCGATTTGCTTTGATCTTAACATCGGAGTGGGCGACTGTCAAGGGTTAACCCCAGGTTAGTTTCTTAAAATCTTGTTACAACCTGGGCCTGGTGGCTGTCCTGCTTCTATGCTTTTTTAAGGAGCTTCTCACCGGAGCAGCGAGAATGATAGCAGCCCCCGGCGGGGCTGTCAAGGGGATTTTGCCGAAAGAGCGCCTGTACGACCCTGGCCTGGGCGGCTGACAACCGCGCTGGCCAGGGGGGTGAGAGGCGGCTGCGCCTTACAACTCGTGGCGGCCCTGCAGGGCGCGGATCAGGGTCATGGCGTCCACGTATTCCAGGTCGCCGCCGGTGGGCAGGCCCCGCGCCAGGCGCGTCACCTTGACCCCCAGCGGGTTGAGCTGCTGGCGGATGTACATGGCCGTGGCGTCGCCCTCCAGGCCGGGGTTGGTGGCGATGATCACCTCCAGCACGTGGCCCTCCTGCACGCGCCGCACCAGCTCCCGCACCTTGAGCTGCTCCGGGCCGATGCCGTTGACGGGGGAGATGGCACCGTGCAGGACGTGGTAGAGGCCGGTGTAGGTTCCGGTGCGCTCTACCGCCAGCACATCCAGCGGCTCCTCGACAACCGCGATCAGGTTGCGCTGGCGGGTCGGGTCGCTGCAAATGGGGCAGGGGTCATCCACCGTGATGTTCCAGCATTGGGAGCAGAAGCGCGTATTGCGCTTGAGGGCGGTGAGCGCCTCTGCCAGCGAGGCAGCGACCTCGTCCGGGGCGCGCAGCAGGTAGTAGGTGAGACGGGAGGCCGTCTTAGGCCCCACGCCGGGCAGGCGGGAGAAGGCTTCGATGAGGCGGGTGACCGGCTCTGGAACCGCTTTGCTCATGTTGGCTGCGCGGGGCTACAGCCCCAGCTTGCCCAGCAGATCGCCCATGCCCGGCAGGCCGCCGGTGATGCTCTCCATGCGCTGGGCGGCGAGCATCTGGCTCTGCTCGATGGCCTGGTTGACGCCGGCCACGAGCAGGTCTTGCAGGTCGGTGAGCCATTCCGGGTCTTCCGTATCGATGGCCTCCGGGTTGATGGTGATGCTCTGCACGCGCTGGTGGCCGCTGATGACGATGGTCAGCGCGCCGCCGCCCACGGAGACCTCCACCGTCTCCTGGGCCAGGGCTTCCTGGGCCTCCGCCATATCCTGCTCCATCTTCTTCTGGAGCTGCTTCAGCATGTTGAGCTGTCCACCACCGGACTGCATCCCTCGCCTTCCACCTTTACCTTTACTCATGCTCAGACTCCTCTTCATCTGTCAGGCCGGGTTCCACACTGGATACCTCGCCACCCAGCTCGTGCACCCCGAAGGCCACCAGCTCGTCGCTGGCGATGATGTTCTGGGTATCTGCGCTGCTGTGGGACTCCTGCGAGCCGACGACCTCCACCCGCACCAGCAGGGGCTGGCCGAAGACCTCCTCCAGGGCGGCAAGCAGCGCCCGGCGGCGGTCCTCAGCGTCCAGCTTCTCCTTGAAGATGGGGTTGTGGACGGTGAGGACCAGGACGTTGCCGTCCACCTCCCGCACCTGGACGTGATCCAGCAGGGGGGGCAGGTTACGGTTGTGGCGGAAGGCCGCCCGCTGCAAATCCAGCCACTTCTCGCGCACAGCCAGCAGGCCCACGACGGGGGGCGCGCCAGGCTCGGACGGCGGTGGCTCCGGCTCCTCGCGCTCTGCCGCAGGCGGAGGGGACGGGGCGGGGCGCGCCGCCTGGGGCTGGGGCGGGGCGGCCACCGGCTCGGCCACGGGCGTGAGGCTCTCCAGCAGGGCCAGTTCCAGGGGGAGCTGGGGCTGCCAATCGCTGCTGCGGTCGCGCACGGCATCGTTGAAGAGGCGGATGGCGCGCAGCAGGTCGCCCCGCCCGATGCGGGCCGCCTGGCGGGCGTAGGTGTGGCGGGCGTCCTCGGTCTCGTCGATGACCTGGACGCCTGCCGTCTGGGCCAGCAGCACATTGCGGAGGTGCTCCACCACCTGGCGGGCGAACTGGCGGGGGTCGGCCCCGCCGTCGATGGCCGCATGGATGACCTCCAGGCCGCCGGGAACGTCGCGCTCCACCAGAGCCTCGGCCAGCGCGGCGACCGCCCGCCGCCCGGCTGCGCCCAGGGCCTGCTCCGCCATCTCCAGCGTGATGGTCTCGGCAGGGTCGGCCACCACCTGGTCCAGCAGGCTGATGCTATCGCGGACGGAGCCAGTGCCCTGGCGAGCGATCAGCTCCAGGGCGGCAGGCTCAATGTGGAAGCCCTCGGCCTCGACGATGCGGCCCAGGTGCGCGGCGACCTCTGCCACGGAGACACGCCGGAACTCGAAGGGCAGGCAGCGGCTCATGATGGTCTCCGGCACTTTCTCCGGCTCGGTGGTGGCCAGGACGAAGATGGCATGTTCGGGCGGCTCCTCCAGGGTCTTGAGGAGGGCGTCGAAGGCCGCGCCGGAGAAGCGGTGCACCTCATCGATGATGTAGATTTTGTACTTTCCCTCGCCGGGGGAGAAGGCGATCTTGTCGCGCAGCTCGCGCACGTCGTCCACGCCGGTGTGGCTGGCGGCGTCGATCTCGATCAGGTCCAGATAGCGGCCCTCGTTGACGGCCAGGCAGTGGGCGCAGGCGTTGCAGGGGCGCTGGGCGGGGTCCTGATGCAGGCAGTTGACGGCCTTGGCCAGCAGGCGGGCGGTGGTGGTCTTGCCGGTGCCGCGCGGCCCGCTGAACAGGTAGGCGTGCCGGATGCGCCCCTGGCGCAGCGCGCCCTGGAGGGTGCGGGTGACATGCTCCTGCCCGATCACATCCTCGAAGCGCATCGGGCGCCATTTGAGGTAGAGGGCTTGCTCTGGCACGGTCTTAACTCTCCGGCAGGTGGGTACGACGGCGTGTAGTGTAACACGGCTTGGCGGGATGTGCATCACCGTGCGGTGACCTGTGCGCAAATTGGTGCAGATTGATGGGGGTCCCCCTGCCGGAGCCTGCCGAAGCGGGCGCGCGGGTGGGTGGCCGAGAGCGGGGGGCTATATTAGAATCGCGCTCTTGCTGCACAGGCGAGGGTTTAGCCAGGAGGAGACGCGACGTGGACTACCCACCCCTGATCACCCGGCTGCCGCAGGCGGACGTGCCGCTGCCGGGCGTGGAGGCCTACATGCTACGCTCGGAGGACGGGCTGCTGGTCTTCTTCCACTTCAGGCAGGAGACGGACGTGCCGCCGCACGCGCACGGCGCGCAGTGGGGCACGGTGCTGGAGGGCGCGCTGACGCTGACCATCGGCGGGCAGACGCGCACCTACCAGCCCGGCGAATCCTATAGCATTGCGGCGGGGGAGGTGCACAGCGCCCGTATCCCGGCGGGGGTCAAGGTGATCGACTTTTTCGAGGAGCCGGACCGCTACAAGGCGCGGGGCGGCTGACGGCTTAGCGCGGTGGAGTCTGGAGCAGTGCAGGGCAGGGGGGCAGGGATGATAAGGAGGGCGGTGATGTCGGCTTCAGAAGGGGCAGCGCAGCAGGGCGGGCCGCAGCAGGGCCGCCCCTACATGCCGGGCTATGGCGTGACCACGGACGAGGACGGGCTGTTGCCCTGGGAGTGGGTGGAGGCGCAGATGGCCCGCTCCCGCAATTACTGGATCAGCTCCACGCGCCCGGACGGCAGGCCGCACGCCGTGCCGGTGTGGGGCGTGTGGGTGGAGGGCACGCTTTACTTCGGCAGCGGTCGGCAGGCGCGCAAGGCGCGCAACTTTGCGCAGAATCCGGCGGTAGTGGCGCATGTGGAAAGCGGCGACGACGTGGTGATCCTGGAGGGGGTGGTGGAGGAGGTGAGCGACATGGCGCTGCTGACGCGCATCGCGCAGGCCTACGCCGCCAAGTACCCCGGCTACGAGCCGGATCCCGACCCCGGGCCGGGGGGCGTGATCTACGCCGTGAGGCCGCAGGCCGTCTTCGCCTGGCAGGAGCGCGACTTCTTGCGGACGCCGACCCGCTGGCAGTTCGGCGAGGGATAGGGCCGGGGCGGGAATGCCCTAGGGCGGCAGGATGGTGACGGCGTCCGCCGTGGAGCCGTCCGGCAGCCGGGCGGTGGCGCGCTGCAGGGTGGCGGGGTGGTAGAGGCCGACGCGGATGGCGTCAGGATGGGGGCAGGGCAGGCCGAGCAGGGCGCGATGGTCGGCCCAGGCCTCGCCCGGCCTCCAGCGCTCAAAAGGATGCAGGCCGCCCAGCGGCGCGCCGTCGAACTGGGCGACCTGCTGCCCGCCACATGACACGTGGACGAAGACGGTCTGTGGGAAGGGGGCAAGGGCCTGCCAGCGCAGCGTGAGGATGGGGGGGGAGGCGGCATTCGCGTAGTCGTAGGCGAGGCGGACGGCGTCGTAGGAGGCGGCGGGCGGGGCGGCGATACCGGCGGGCAGGCGATCCCCCACCAGGGCCAGGCGGAAGTCCTCCCCGGCGAAGCTGACGGTGAAGACCCGGTCGGCGCGGGCCAGGGCGGCGTCCAGGCCGTCCCAATCCACCCAGGGGCCGCGCACGGAGAAGACCTCCCCCGTCTCGACCAGGGTGTTGGCGAAGGCCACCGACTCGACCGGATAGTCCACGCCGGTGTTCACCCAGAGCAGGTCCCGCGCCGCGATCAGGTCGGAGAGGTAGCTGGCTCCCTCTGCGCCGAGCAGAAAGGTCCCCCGGCGCGGCGCGACGAAGGCGGGGGCGTTCACCAGCAGGGTGGGGGTCTGTGGGCGGGCCTGCACGGCGGCGATGAACTGATCGTAGAACGCGCCCAGCCGCCGGTAGTCGTTGACGCGGCCCAGGACGAACAGCGTTCCGACCAGGACGAAAGCGGCCAACACGCCGCCGCCGAGCAGGCGGGCGGCCCGCAGCGGCCACAAGCGGGCCAGCCAGGCAGCCCAGAAGAGGGCGACGCCGACGCTGCTGAGGTAGAGCAGGCGCGGGCCGCCCAGCAGGTAGGGGGTGGGCAGCAGCAGCACGCTCGGCCCGGCGGCGAGGGCGATCCACAGCAGCCCAGCCAGGGCGGCAGCCAGGGCGGGGGAGCGGCCCGCCAGGCCCCGGCGGTCCGCCCACCCCCAGGCGGCCCAGGCCCCGGCGAGGCCCGTCACGGCCAGGACGCCCACCGCCGGGACGACAGCCGGCTCGTCCGCGAACAGGGGGCGGGCCAGGGCGCTGAGCGGGTAGACCGCGCCCTGGGCGAAGTAGGCCAGCTTGGCCTCCAGCGCGCCCCACTGGATGCCGCTGGCCTCGTTGACCTTGGGGACCAGCAGCCAGGCGACGCCGTAGAGGGCGGCCAGGGCGGCCATCGGCCCCAGGAGGAACGCCAGGCGGCGGCGAGTCCCCGGCAGCGGGGGGCTGCTCCGCAGCCCGGCCAGCAGAACCAGCCCGACGAGGAAGGGGAGCAGCACGCCGTTCTCGTGGCTGAAGGTTCCCACGAAGGCGGCGGCCCAGGCCCCGACCAGCGCCGTGGGGGAGCCGCGCTCCGCGTAGCGCAGGGCCAGCAGCGCCGCGCCCAGGACGCCCGCCACCAGCACGAGGTGAAAGTTGCTGCCCACCAGGGCCACGGCCTGGTAGCTGAAGGGGAAGGCCAGCATGAGCAGGCCGGCGGCGGCCCCGGCGGGGGCGTGGCACGTCAGGCGGCGGGCCAGCAGCCCGACCAGGGCCGCGTTGGCGAGGTGCAGGGCCACCGACAGGGCGTGCAGGGTGAAGGGATGGTAGCCGCCCTGCACATGCCAGAGCAACTTGACGAGGGTGAAGGGCAGGGGGCGGTAGAAAGGGAAGCCGCCCGCCGTGATCCACACGTGCAGCCCCCTGGTGGGGGTGAGCCAGCGAAAGTTGCTGGCGTCGTCCAGGAAGAGGGGGAGGGCCAGGGTGGGGCCGTAGAGCAGCAGGCCCAGCCCGACCAGCAGGAGGAAGGCGGCCCGCAAAGATGTCACTTTCATGGTGAGAAGAGTAACATTCTGCTGCCCAGGCGACAACAGGTGCGGTATAATTGGGCTACGAAAGCCTGACCATACAACGGGGAGACCGTAGATGAACCTGGGACCAACTGAATTGCTGATCATTCTCGTGATCGTGGTGATCCTCTTCGGCGTGGGGCGGCTGGGACGCATCGGCGGCGAGCTGGGAACCGCCATTCGCGAGTTCCGGCGGGGCCTGCAAAGCGGCGAAGAAGAGGCCGAGGCGGAGCAAAAAGAGTGATCCTGCTCCCGGCGAGAACGGGGGAAGGTGTGCGCTCCGGCGAGACGATGGCGCGGTGGCTATCCAGACGAGGCGGAAGGCAAAAACCCTGCCCTGTGGAGGCCGGGTTTTTGTTTGCCGGTGGCTCTTGCTGAAGCCGTTGCCTGTTGGGCAGCCCGGCGGCGCGCTATCGCGGGCCGACCCGGCGGGCATTGATGGCATAGGGACATATATGGGGCAGGCGGGCGCTCCTGTTCTGAGGTCACGTTGAGCATGGCACATCCTGGCAGACGGCATCGCCGGAGACAGCCGGGCGTCAGCCCGGTCATGCGCGAGTACCTGGCCGAAGTCTACCGGGTGGCGAGCTACCAGCCGCACTCGGACTGGGTGACCACGTCTGCCCTGGCCGAGCGGATGAACGTGTCGCCGCCGGCGGTGGCGCGCATGGTGGGGCGGCTCAAGAAGCGGGGGTTGCTGGAGCACGAGCCTTACCAGGGGATGCGCCTGACGCCAGCGGGCAGGCAGGAGGCGCTGCTGCACCTGCGGCGGCACCGGCTGACCGAGGCCTTTCTGGTGCAGGTGCTGGGCTTTGGCTGGCAGGAGGTGCACCACGAGGCGGACGTGATCGGGCCGGCGGTCAGCGAGCGGGTGGCGCGACGGATGAGCGAGCTGATGGGACATCCGCAGCGCTGTCCGCATGGGGAGCCGATCCCGACCGCCGATGGGCGCGTGCCGGTGGTGGTGGACGAAGTGCTGACGGCCATATCGCCGCCCGCCTTGCTGGTGGTGAGCCGGGTCAACACGGACGACCCCGAAAAGCTCACCTATCTGGAATCGCTGGGCCTGAAGCCGGGCTGCCCCTTTGAGCTGGTGAGCTGCGCCCCGTTCGGCGGCCCGCTGCGGCTGCGCATAGAGGGGCAGGAGCAGGTGATCGGCGCGGAGCTGGCCGCCACGCTGCGCGTCTGCGCCCCGGAGGCATTCCCCACACACCTGCCGGACCCGGCTGCGGCGGGCGAGGCGGAGGCCGCGCTGGAAGGGCCAGTGGCGGACCCTCCCCGCCGGGGCCGTCGCCGCCGCCACCAATCCTCAAACTGATCCTGCTGTCCTCGCCTGTTGTGGGGCTGCGCAACGTGTTGGGCGGCCCCGCCTGTGCTAAACTGCGGCTGTGCCCAGGACGAGGAGTAGAGCGCGATGGCTGACCTGACCTGTGACGTGCTGGTGATCGGCGGCGGCGCGACGGGCGTCTGCGCGGCCTACGACCTGGCGCGGCGCGGCCTGGCCGTGATCCTGGCGGAGATGAACGACCTGACCACGGGCACGTCCGGGCGCTTTCACGGCCTGCTGCACTCCGGGGCGCGCTACGCGGTGCGGGACCCGGAGTCGGCCCGCGAGTGCATCGAGGAGAACCACATCCTGCGGCGCATCGCCCCGCACATCGTGGAGGATACGGGGGGGCTGTTTGTGGCAACGCCGCAGGACCCGCCGGATTACGTCCCGCGCTGGGTGGCGGGCTGCCAGGCAGCGGGGATCGCGATTGAGGAGATCGACGTGGGCGAGGCGCGGCGGCAGGAACCGGCCCTGCGGCCCGACCTGGCGCGGGCCTTTCGGGTTCCGGACGCGGCGGTGGACGGCTTCGACCTGGGGCATGCCTTCAGCCGGGCGGCGGAGGCCTACGGGGCGCGGACGCTGATCTACCAGGAGGTGACGGCGCTGGAGCCGACGGGCGACGGCATGCGAGCCACGCTGTGCGACCGGCGGGGGGGCGGCACGCGGACGGTGGCCGCGCGCTGGGTGCTCAACGCGGCGGGGCCGTGGGCGGGGCAAGTGGCGGCGCTGGCGGGCCACGAGCTGCGGGTGCACTGGGACCGGGGCGTGATGGTGGCGATGAACGTGCGGCTGGTGAACACGGTGGTCAACCGCCTGCGCTACCCGACCGATGGCGACATCCTGGTGCCGGTGGGCACGGTGAGCGTGATCGGGACCACGTCCGTGCCGGTGCAGCGCCCGGACGACAACACCATCGAGGCGTGGGAGATCAGCAAAATGCTGGACGAGGGGGAGGCGCTGATACCGGGCTTCCGGCAGGCGCGGGCGTTGCGGGCGTGGTCTGGGGTGCGCCCGCTCTACGAGCCGCCCGGCGAGCACGAGGAGGCGGAAGGGCGGGCCATCAAGCGGACCTTCGCCGTGGTGCGGCACGAGCCGGGCTTCAGCTCCGTGGTGGGAGGCAAGCTGACCACAGCCCGCCTGATGGCGGAGAAAGCCGCCGACGACGTGTGCGCGGGGCTGGGCATCGAGACGCGCTGCACGACCGGCGAGGAAGCCCTGCCCACGGACCATCCGCGTCGCTACCACCGCCTGGGCAACCGGCTGGAGGCGCTGGAGAGCGGCAGGATCGCGGGGCCGCTGATCTGCGAGTGCGAGCTAATCGGGGCGCAGCATTTGGAGGAAGCCATCGCCGCCTACGCGCAGGTCCCCACGCTGGACGACCTGCGGCGCGACCTGCGGCTGGGCATGGGGCCGTGCCAGGGGGGCTTCTGCGCGGTGCGGGCGGCGGGCATCCTGCGGCGCACGCGGGGCCTGGAGGCGGGGGAGGCGGTCCAGGCGCTGCGGGACTTTGTGGCGGAGCGCTTCAAGGGGGCGCGTCCGCTGCTGTGGGGCCACCACCTGCGCCAGTTTTTGCTGGACGAGCTGATCTACCGGCGGACGCTGGGGCTGGAGGTGGCGCTGTCTGAGCGCCCGGAGGTCCCGCTCCCGGCCTGGGCGGAGGACGGCGGTCCGTTGCCGGGACCGGCGGAAGGCCGCCGCGTGCTGGTGATCGGGGCGGGGCTGGCCGGGCTGGCGGCGGCGATCCACGCCGCGCAGGCGGGGGCCAGGGTGCAGGTGGTGGCCAAGGGCATCGGGCGGCTGGTGCTGATGCCGGGCTGGTATGAATTGGGGCCGTTTGAGGAGCATCCGGGGGTGGCGGCCTTCCGCCAGTGGTGCGCGGGGCAGGCGGGGGCGCGCCTGGACGGCGGGGGGCTGGAGGCGCTCCTGCCGACTGCCCTGGGCCTGCGGCGGGGGGTGGACGCCGCCCCGCAAAGCCTGCTGGGGGGGAACTTCTCCTCGGCGGGGGAGACGCTGATCGTGGGCTTCGCCGGGTGGCGGGACTTCGACCCGATGCTGTGCGCGGACATGCTGGCCCGCCAGGGCTGCTCGGCGCGGGGCATCCACGTGGACCTGCCACGGCGGCACGGGGGCTGGGACCTCAGCCCGACCGAGCTGGCCCATTGCTTTGACGACGCGGCCTTCCGCGCGGAGGTGGCGCGGCTGGTGCGGGGTCGGCTGCGGGAGGAGCAGCGGGTGGGCTTCCCGGCGGTGCTGGGGCTGGGGGAGCCGGAGGCGTGGCAGGACATGGCCGGGCTGTTGGGCGTGCCGGTCTTCGAGATTCCCACGCTGCCGCCTTCTGTGCCGGGGACGCGCCTGTTCAACGCGGCCAGGCGATGGCTGTTGAGCCGGGGGGCGCGGGTGCAGATCGGGCATGCGGTGGCGCGGGCCATCACGGAGGGCGACCGCGTGGCGGGGGTGGCGGTGGCCTCCGCCGGGCGGGAGACGATCCTGCGGGCCGACGCCGTCGTCCTGGCGACGGGAGGGCTGTACGGCGGGGGGCTGCTGAGCGACGACCGGGGGCGCGTGTGGGAGCCGATCTTCGGCCTGCCGGTCCTGGCGGAGGAGGACCGCATGGCATGGTTCCGGCCCGACCTGCTGGCCCCGGAGGGACACCCGGCGCACACGTTTGGCCTGCAGGTGGACGAACGGCTGCGCCCGCTGGGGGCGGACGGCGGCCCGGCCTACGCCAACCTGTACGCGGCGGGGCACATCCTCGGCGGGCTGGATACGATCAGCGGGCAGTGCGCGGAGGGGCTGGACCTGGCCTCAGCTTACGGGGCGGCGCGGGGCGCGCTGGCGGACGGATGATGGCGGGCGGCAGCCCGGAAGGCAAGGAGGAGACGACACGGCAATGTCCCAAACCCTGCATCTGCTGGAAAACACGCCCTTCACCGCCGACCTGTGCCTGAAGTGCAACGTGTGCACGGCCTACTGCACCGTCGCCCCGTACACGGACCTCTTCCCCGGCCCCAAGGCGGTGGGGCCGCAGGCGCAACGGATGCGGGAGCCGGGCGCGCCCTCTGTGGACCACAGTGTGGACTACTGCTCCGGCTGCGGCATCTGTACGCTGGTGTGCCCGCACGGGGTGCGGGTGATGGAGATCAACACGCAGGCCAAGGCGCGCATGGTGGAGACGCACGGGCTGAGCCTGCGCAACTGGTTCCTGGGGCGCAACGAGGTGTGGGGGCGGCTGGGGACGCCCTTTGCGCCGCTGCTGAACCTGGTGATGGGCAGCCGCCCGCTGCGCCTGCTGGCGGAGAAGACGCTGGGCATCTCCGCGCGCGGTCCGCTGCCCAAATGGGCGGGCTATACCTTCCGGGGTTGGTGGCAGCAGCGCCAGCGCCGCCGCCAGAATAACGGCGAGGTGCAGACTTACGACCTGGAGCGGACGGTGGTCTACTTTCACGGCTGCGGGACCAACGCCTACGAGCCGCAGGTGGGGCGCATGGCGGTGGCGATTCTGGAGCACCTGGGCTTTCAGGTGATCGTGCCGCCGCTGCAATGCTGCGGGCTGCCGATGCAGTCCAACGGCGACTTCGAGGCGGCGCGGCGCTACGCCCGGCGCAACGTGGCCTGGCTGGAGCCATACGCACGGCGGGGCGTGCCCATCGTGGGGACCTCGGCCAGTTGCATGATGGCCCTTAAGGGGGATTACGAGCACATCCTGGGCATGGACGACGCGGCGACGCGGGCGGTGGCGGCAGGGGTGTGGGACTTTATGGAGTTTCTGCGCCATCTGCACGAAAAAGGGCGGCTGGATACGCGCTTTGCGCCGGTCCGGCGGAGGCTGCCGTACCACGCGCCGTGCCAGCTCAAGGCGCACGGCATGGGCCGCCCGGCGCTGGACGTGCTGGCCCTGATCCCCGGCTTGGAGATGGAGGAGATCGACGCGGACTGCTGCGGCATCTGCGGGACCTACGGCTACAAGGCGGAGAAGCGCGACATCGCGGAGAAGGTGGGGCAGCCGATTGTGGAGCACGTGCGGCGGGGCGGCCACGACACCGTGATCTGTGACACGGAGACCTGCCGCTGGCAGATCAGCGCGCTGACCGGGGCGGAGACCTTGCACCCGATCTTTCTGGTGGCCGAGGCCTACGGGCTGAAGATGGCCGAGATCGACGACCCGGTGGCGTGATGCGGCCCTGAGCGCCCGGCGGCGGATCAGGGCGTGGGCGGGCAAGGGCCGCCGGGCCAGGAAGCCGAAGCAGACGATGACGACTCCCCCTGTGCTGACAGGGGGAGTCTTTTTATCCCCGGCGGGGTTGGCTGGGGGCGGGCCGCTACTCGCCCTGCGCCCAGCCCCTGGCGCGCTGGACGGCGCGATACCACCCGGCGTAGAGGGCCTCGCGCCGGTCGGCGCTCATCTGAGGGGTGAACTCGCGATCCAGTTTCCAGTGACGCCGGACATCGTCCAGCGAGGCCCAGACGCCGGTGGCCAGCCCGGCCAGGTAGGCCGCGCCGAGGGCGGTGGTCTCCGTGACGGCGGGGCGCTGCACGGGCACGCCCAGGATATCCGCCTGCATCTGCATCAGCACATCGTTGACTGCCGCGCCGCCGTCCACGCGCAGGGCCTCCAGCTTCAACCCGGCGTCGGTGGTCATGTTCTGCACCAGGTCGCGGCTCTGGAAGCAGATGCTCTCCAGGGTGGCGCGGACGACGTGGGCGCGGGTGCTGCCGCGCGTGAGGCCGATGATGAGGCCGCGCGCGTAGGGGTCCCAGTAGGGCGCGCCCAGGCCGACGAAGGCCGGAACCACGTACACGCCGTCGGAGTCCGGCACGCTGGCGGCCAGCTCGGCGGTCTCTGCCGCGCTGGTGATGAGGCCCAGGCCGTCGCGCAGCCATTGGATGGCCGCGCCGGTGATGAAGATGCTGCCCTCCAGGGCGTAGGTGACGGGGCCGTCCTCCCCGACCTGCCAGAGGACGGTGGTGAGCAGGCCGCCACGGGAGATGATGGTCTGCGTGCCGGTGTTCATCAGCAGGAAGCTGCCCGTGCCGTAGGTGTTCTTGCTCTGGCCCGGCGCAAAGCAGGACTGGCCGAAGGTGGCCGCCTGCTGGTCCCCGGCGATGCCGGCGATGGGGATGGCCGCGCCGAAGAGATCGGGCACGGTCTGGCCGTAGACGGCGCTGGAGGGCCGGACCTCCGGCAGCAGGCTGTGGGGGATGTTGAGGCGGGCCAGGATGTCGTCATCCCAGCGGCGGGTGTGGATGTTGTAGAGGAGGGTGCGGCTGGCGTTGGTGATGTCCGTGATGTGGAGCCGCCCGCCGGTCAGGTTCCACAGCAGCCAGGAGTCCACCGTGCCAAAGGCCAGCTCGCCGCGCTCCGCCCGCGCCCGCACGCCGGGGACGTTATCCAGGAGCCAGGCGACCTTGGTTCCGGAGAAGTAGGCGTCCGTAACCAGGCCGGTTTTCTCGCGGATGGTTACGTCGAAGCCCTCCGCCTTGAGCCGGTCGCACAGGGGAGCGGTGCGGCGGCACTGCCAGACGATGGCGTTGTGCACCGGCTGGCCGGTGGCGCGGTCCCAGATGAGGGTGGTCTCGCGCTGGTTGGTGACGCCGATGGCGGCGATGTCGGCGGCAGAGATGGCGGCCTGCTGGATGGCGGCGCGGGCCACGGCAAGCTGGCTGTGCCAGATGTCCTGCGGGTCGTGCTCCACCCAGCCGGGACGCGGGTAGTGCTGGGGGAACTCCTGCTGGGCGCTGGCGACAGGGAGGCCGTTCTCGTCGAAGAGAATGGCGCGGGAGCTGGTGGTGCCCTGGTCCAGGGCGAGGATATAGCGGGTCATGGCTCGATACACCTTCCAGGTGCGTCTTCCCAGGTTACAAAGTGGGGAAGGCAAGGCTAACCGTTGCTGACTGTAGCTTTAGCGTCGGACCCTGTCAAATCGGCGGGTGGCCCCGGCGGAGTGAATGTTAGAAATCAAGAACCTGGCGATACTGGTCAAGCGTGCCACTTTGCCACATAATAAGGTGATCAAGTTTGCTGGGATATGTGTAATAGTTTCCATTATCTCTTTTATGGCCGAGGACCGAACGGTTACGCTGTTGCAGCGCCTTTTTGCGCTGGTCCATTCTGCGGCAGGGCGGCACGCCATCTTCGCCGGCATTGCCGATTCCGGCCTGGCGATACTGGAAAGCGACGGGATCGCCGTCTTTGAGTACGACGACGTGCAGGACAGCTTCTCTCTGGCGACGGCCCGCAACCTGTCCCTGGAGGCCCAGGTACAGGTGATGGGGGCCATCAACCGGCGCGCCCGTGCGGACCGGGCCTGGCGGACGCAGTTGCAGCTGGTGGGCGATTGGGAGCCGGGGCTGGAAGCCGAAGCGGGGGCGGCGGCCCCGGACCTGCGGGGGCTGAAGGGGCTGGTGAGCGTGCCGCTGCGCAGCAGCAAGGGCCAGCCGCTGGCGCTGTTGGCCGCCTTCTACCGTGACCCGGCGGCCATCACGCCGCGACGGCAGATTCTGGCCTCTCTGCTGGGGGACATGGCCGCGCTGGCGCTGGAGAACGTCCTGTTGCACGAGGTGGAGCGCCACCGGGCGGATTTTCTGGGGGAGGTGCTGCGCGTGGGAGAGCACCTGATCCAGACGAGCCAGCCGCTGGAGGGGGCGCTCCGGCAGGTGGCGCAGATCATCGCGGACACGCTGGGCTGGCAGACGGTGGTGATCGTGCTGTTCGACTTCGAGGAGCGGGTGCGGCGTCCGGTGGCGTGGGCCTGCAAAGACCCGGCCTTCAACGTGTTCATGGAACAGGCGGCCCGTAGCAACGCGCTGCCGCTGGACGATCCGCTGCCCTGGCGGCGGGCGGAGCTGCGCATCAGCCGCTCGTATTTCAGCGGGTATCACATGCAGGAGGCCGCCCAGGTCGTCTGCGCGGTGGAGGGCAACGGGGGGCGAGAGCGGCCCGGCCAGGAGGCGGCGCGGCCCACGCCCAACTGCTGGCATCCGGACGACTTCCTGATCGTGCCGCTACTGTACAACGGGGTCGATCTAGGCTGGATTTCGGTGGACACGCCGGCGGACGGTCGCTGCCCAGACGTGGCGCGGGTTCAGGAGCTGGAGGTCTTTGCCGACCAGGTGGCGCTGGCGGTGATCAACAGCCGCCTGTACAGGCAGGCGGAGCAGGAGCGGCTGAAGCTGGCGACCGTGCTGGACGGCATCACCGATGGGGTGCTGGCCTTTGACGTGCAGCGGCGGCTGATGTTCGCCAACCAGGCGGCGGAGCAGTTGTTGGGCATGACGCTGCCGCAGGTCCCCGGAGCCTCGATGGAGACCGTGCTGGTGGATTCGCCGCTGCTGGACTTTCTGGAAGAGGCGGAGGGCGGGCAGGCGCGGAGTGGCGAGGTGGAGCTGCCCCATCTGAGGCGGGTGCTGTTTGTGAACCTGACGCCGCTGCCCAGCACCGGATTTGTGGTGATGATGCGGGACGTGACGTACTTCCACGAGATGGAGCGGCTGCGGCTGGAGCTGCTGAGCAGCCTGAGCCACGACCTGAAGAACCCGCTGACCGCCATCAACGTGACGGCGGCCCTCATCGAGCGGGCGGGGCAGCTCAACGAGCGGCAGCGGGGGTACGTGGAGCGGCTGCGGGGCACGGCGCAGCGGGCCGTCACCATGATCACGGACCTGCTGGACATGGTGCGGCTGCAATCGGGGGCGCGCCTGAGCCAGGACCTGTGTCTGCTGGCAGAGCTGATCGAGGACGTGGTGGCGGAGATGCAGGTACACGGGGACGCCAAGGGGGTCACGCTGGCTTACGAGGCGGAGGAGCTGCCGCCGGTGCGGGGGGACGCCATCCGGCTGCGGCAGGCGCTGACCAACCTGATCGACAACGCCATCAAGTACACGCCGGCGGGGGGGCGGGTGGTGGTGCGGGCCACCGCTGCGGCGCAGGGGGTGGTCGTGGCGGTGCAGGATTCTGGGATCGGCATCGCGGCGGAGCACCTGCCGCACGTCTTTGACCGCTTTTACCGGGTGGACCCGCTGTCGGAGGTGGAGGGGACCGGGTTGGGCCTGACCATCGTCAAGACCGTGGTGGAGCGCCACGGTGGCCGCGTCTGGGTGGAGAGCAGCGAGGGGCAGGGGAGCACCTTTTACCTGGCGCTTCCGCTGGCCCCGCCAACGGAAGGGGCCTGACAAAGTGGCCGAAGAAACATTGCTGGCGAAGGGTGTGCTGTGAGCACTGCGCATATCACCTTACCCCGGCTGATCCACCGCCCAGGCGGCGGGGACGGGCAAGGCGCCTCGGCGGGGGAGATGCTGGCCGCCTCCCCCGGCCTGAGCCGCGTGCACTGGGACGAATGCCGCCGCCTGGCCCCACTGGCCCCCCCGCCGCCGCAGGACTATCCGCAGGGGGCGCTGGGCGTCTTCCGGGGTCAGTCGGTTGATTTCATCCTGGCCCACGCCGGTCTGGACGCGGAGGGGCGGCCCCGCGTCCATTACCTGCTGCTGACCGCCGCCGTGCTGCGGCAGATGGCTGGGCGGGTGACGCTGCTGCTGCCACTGGCGGCGGACGCAGCGCCCGCCGGGCGGGCCGCCTCCCTGCCCCCGGCCCAGATGGAAACCCCACCGCCGCCAACGATGGAGGACCAGGTGGAGGACTTGGGAAACCTGATGCTGGCCCTGCGGGATGACTTCCAGGCGGTGGAGGGGATACTGGCGGGGGTGGTGCAGGGCATTCCGGTGGGGATCATACGGGGGCCGCGCGACCTGGGGGCGCAACTGGCCTTTTTACAGGGGTTGCTCACGCTGCTGCCCATCCCGGCGCGGTTCGGCGTGACCTTTGCCACCTTCAGCCGCCGCCTGAAGCACACCCAGACGCAGATCGCCTTCCTGGCCGGTGACGTGCCGCCGGAAGACTGCCTGTGCTACGACTGGCAGGAAGGGCGGCTGAGCGGGCCTCCGCCGGAGGATCCCTACAGCCGCTTCATCGTGCGCCAGTTGCGGCTGGACCCCGCGCTGGCGGTGGAGCACCTGGTGGTGTTGACGCGCACCGCCGGCTGGCGGCTGACGCGGGGCGAGCCGCTGTCACAGGCGTTGGGCTGGGCGGCCAGGCGGGTGGCGCTGGACGCGGCGGTGGCCGAGGGGCAGCCCGCCGACAGCGAGATGGTGGCCGCCGTGCTGCGGGAGGACCCCACGCTCTCCGACGAACTGCGGGTGCGTTACGTGCGGCACCTGCTGGCGTTTGTGCTGGCGCTGGAGGAGCCGGAACCCGCCGAGATCATCGCCATCCTGGCCCGCGCCCACGCCGACGTGGCGGAGCACGTGCTGGCGATGCTGGACGAGGCCATTGGCGAGGGCAAGGCGCACCTGGTTTACCGCCTGGTGGCTGGCTGGCTGGCCAACCCGCTGGGGCCGGAGGGGTCCGGCTGGCGGCGGCGGGCGTACAGGGCGGCCTCCCTTTACCTCCGGCAACTGGCGGACGCGGGCGACATCGAGGGGGCCATCGCCTTTCTGGAGGAGGTGCAGAACGCCGCCGAGAAGCTGCTGATCAGCGAGGCCGTGCCGGACCTGCTGGAGACGGCCCTGCCGCTGGCGGGCGCGTCGCCGGAGCTGGCGCGAACGCTGTTCCTGCTGGCCGCCGACCACCTGCCGGCGGCGGCCTTCCAGCGCCTGGCCCGCACGGAGGACTTTGCCCGGCGGCTTCCCCCCGCGTTGCAGACGGCGCTGGAGCACTTCCGGTCCGGGCCGCCGACGCCCGCCCCGGCGGGGATGCTGGCCCAGGTGGCGGGCGAGTTCGGGGAAGCATGGGAGCTGGTGGTGCTGGCGCGGCTGGTGGAGTGGGCGATTGCGCTGGAACGCAGCGACCTGGTGGATACACCGACGCTGGAGCGGCTGGTGGCGCTGGCCAGGTCCCCCTGGAAGGCGCGCTTCCAGACCGTGCTGCGCCACGTGGTGGGCGACTTCGCGGGGTCCAGCCTGCTGATGTTGCTGGACCCGCCAGGCCCGCGCCTGTTGGCGGAGATTCTGCTGCTGCTGGGGGATTATCCGCAGGTGGTGCGGCTGCTGGAGCGAGTCTCGACGGCGCTCTTCCGGGGGGATGAGCAGGTGGGCTTTGCCCCGTGGGTGAGCGAGGTCTTCGAGCACACGGCGCTGGAGACCGAAGCCCTGCTGGAGGCGCTGGAGGCCATCGAGCAGTTGGGGCTGAAGCCCGTGCCCGCCGCCATGGCCCGCCGGGGGGCGCTGATCAATCGCGCCTTTGACCCGGCGCTGGAGCCGCTCTTTGACCAGTTGAGCCGGGCACTGGTCGAGGACAGGCATCTGGTCCCGCTGGTGGGCTACGACGTGGCGCTGCACCTGTTGCAGGTCCACGCCAGGCGGCAGGACGCGGACCGCGCGGCCTCGCTGGCGGCGGTGATCACCGACAGCCTGGGCGGGTCGGAGGAAGGGCTGAGCATCGTTGGGCGCATCTGGACGCTGCTCAACTGGAACAAGGACGTGCGGCAGGCGGCGCTGGAACTGCTGCGGCGCTACGTGCGGCAGGTTCCGGTAGAACGGGCGGCGGCCATCCTGCCCTTCATCGGGCGCAAGCTGGGCAACAAGGTCCGGGAGATGCTGGAGCCGACGGTGGTGGTGAGCCGGATGACGGGGGGGCAGGGCTTCGACGTGTTCGCCGAAGAGGTGCGCACGGCGGCGGCGCTGTTGCACGACCTGGCGGTGACCTACGAGAACAAGCCCTATCCCTCGCTCAAGCGGCTGCGCAGCGACCTGGACGCCATGGCTGGGGGCCTGAGCGAGGCGGAGCGCGAGCGGCTGAGCAGCAATCTGCTGGAGGTGGGCCGCCTGGCTTACGCGCTGGGCAGCGCACGGGGTCGGGGGCGGCGGGGCAACGCCGAGCAGCCATTGCTGGAAGGGCGGGAGGTGCCGCGCAGCGCCGTGGAGGCCCTGCTGTGGTTGGGGGGCTACTTCGCCGGGGGAAAGGCGATCCCGCTGAGCCTGGAGCGGGAGGCCATGCACCACGTGACAGGCCGCCGCACGGTGAACATGCTGCTGGACGAGACGAGCACGATATGCGCCCTCTTCGAGCGGCTGCTGGGGGCCTTTCCGCCGGAGCAGCCGCCGACGCTGACGCTGGCCGCGCTGAAGGCGGAGGTGGCCAGCCTGTGGGCAGGCCTGCGGCTCTACGACCAGCGCAGGCTACAGGACCGCCTGGCCGCCGACGCCCAGCACCTGGCGGCGCTGATCGCCCTTCTGAGCGACAGGGGCGACGAGCGGGCGCTGATGGACAGCGGGCTGGGGCGCGGCCTGGAGACGGCCAGGCGCGAGCCAGAGTCGGCGCTGGAGGTGCTGCGCCTGCTGAGCGGCTACTTCGCCCGGAAGTTCAGCCTGTGAGCGGCTGGCCCTTGCGCAACGCAGGGGCAGGCGCAGGCGTCACGGCACGGGCTGGCCGGGGTGAGCGGGGACGGCCCGCTGTGTGGATGGTTGTGGTGCTTTCCGTTTTTCGCGGCGCGTTCACGCTGGCCCAGCATCTGGGCGCTGGTCTGCCCTTTGCCGCCGCCATACCGACACGGCCCGCCTATATGTTGAACCTTCTCTTTGCCCTGGCGCTGGCCGGTTTGTTCTTCGCTTCGGCCTGGCAGGTCGGTCGCTATCGGCTGTCCGGCCTTTACCTGGGCCTGGGGCTGTGGGGGCTGCCCTGGCGGTTCTGTTCACCCCCTGGCTGGGGGCGGGGGTTGTTGCCATTGCGGTGGACGGGACGGCTCTCTACTTTGCGTTGCGCTCCCTGTTGCGGGAATCTGAAAAGGCGTTCTTTTCCTGAGGGGCAAGCCCTGAGGCTCAGACGGGGGAGGGGTTGTCGTCTGTGCCCCGGCCCCCCAGGTCGGCAAGCTGGCGCTCGGCGGCGGCGCGCAGGCGGGCGGCGGTGAGGCCGTCGCCGCCGGGAATGGTGGCCTCCGGGGGCATGGCGGCGGTCAGGGCGATTACGTTGCGCAGCTCCCGGCGGGCCTGCGCGGTCTGCCCGACCTGGCGGTACAGCGCGGCCAGGGTGAAGCGCGGCAGGGCCCAGTTGCGGGCCAGGTAGATAGTGTGGCGCAGGGCCTCGATGGCCTGTTCCCATTGGCCCAGGCTCTGGTAGATGAGGGCCAGGGTGTAATGGGCCTGGGTGTAGGTGGGGTCCAGGGCGATGGCCTGCTGGCAATGGAAGAGGGCCTCGTCCCAGTGCTGGCGGTCGGCGTGCCAGCGCCCCTGGCGGTAATGCAACTCGGCGCTGGCCTCCTCCGCCTCCGACAGGGGGTGGGGGGGCAGGGAGGGCTGATCGGGGGGCGGGTCTGCCCCGTGGTGGGCCGGGAGGGGAGCGGTGCCGGGGCGGGGCGGTAGCACGCCGGGATAGGGCCGCCGGTAGAAGGTCGCGCCGGGGAAGGGACGGGCCTCAAAGGTGGCGAAGCTGGGCGGCGAGGGGTCTGCGTGGCCCACCACCAGCCAGCCGCCGGGGGCCAACGCCTGGTAGAGGCGCTGGTAGACCCAGCGGCGGAAGTGCGCCCCGAAGTACAGGATCACATTGCGGCAGAGGATGACATCCACAAAGCGCGTGATGAAGGGGTCCGTGCTGCAATCGTCGATCAGGTTGCACCAGGCGAAGCGGACCATGGCGCGGATGTCCTCGCGCAGGTGGTACTGGGTGTCGAAGCGGACGAAGTAGAGGTCGCGCCAGGGCAGGGCGTAGGCCTCCCGGAAGGACCAGTCGCGGTAGGCGGCGTGAGCGGCCTGCTCTAGCGCCCGGTTGTTGATGTCTGTGCCCAGGATGTCCAGTTGCCAGTTCTGCCAATCGGGGAGCAGCTCGCGGACCAGGATGGCGAGGGAGTAGGCTTCCTCCCCGCTGGCGCACCCGGCGCTCCACAGCCGCAGGGAGAGGTTGCCCTGGCGGCGGCGCTCGGCGATCAGCTCCGGCAGGACGTGTTTGCGCAGCGCCTCGAACTGCGAGGCGTTGCGGAAGAAGTAGGTCTCGCAGACGGTCAGCGCATCGACGATCTCGTCCCAGGCGAGGGGGTCGTTGGCGGCCAGCGCTTTGTAAAGGGCGTCCAGGGTGGTCGGCGGCGGGGAATGGCGGGCCGGGCGGGGGTTGTGGCGGGCGGCGTCCCGGAGCTGGCCCAGGGCGTGGCGCAGGCCGGACTCCAGGTCATTGCGCCGGGGAGGGGGGAAGTCCAGCCCGGTGCGGCGCATGATCAGGCTGCGGAAGCGGGTGTAATCGACATCGGAGAGGAGCAAAGCCACAGCGACCCATCCTGGACACGAGCGGTGGTGGTTGACGTGCATTGTACCACAACTCATTCCCCGACCAAGGCCCTGGGAGGCGAGGGATGTTTGCGGATTTCTTACGTAACCTGGGCCTGGATTGAAGCGTCTAAAGCGTGTAAAACAACCGGTTGAGAGGGAACATGCGTCATGCCGACGTTTGATACGCCGTTGAACACCAACGATCAGAGCGTGGACCGCGTGCTGAGCGCCGGGCTGCCGGTGGCCCTGGTGCTGTGGGACCGGCGGCGCGGCCTGGAGGCGGACCTGGAGGAGGCGCTGAAGCGCACGGCCAAAGCGGAGGCCGGGAAGCTGCTGGTGGCCCGCGTCGACGTGGCGGACAACCCGCAGGCGGCCTCGCGGTGGGGCGGGGCGGGGACCCCGGCGCTGGTGGCCTTCCGCGACGGCTCCGCCGTGGCCGGGCCGGTGCATCCGCTGACGGCGGAGCGCTTGCGCGCCCACGTGGATTACCTGCTGGGGCGTGGGCCGCGCCCGGCGCCGGCCGCATCGGCGGGCCAGAATGGCCGCCAGGCCCCCGCGCAGGGCGAGACGGCGGCGGGCAGCCCGGACCTGAGGCGGCCCGTCACGGTGACGGACGCCACCTTTCAGCAGGAGGTGCTGGCGAGCGCCGTGCCGGTGGTGGTGGACTTCTGGGCGCCGTGGTGCGGGCCGTGCTGGATGATCGGTCCGGTGCTGGAGAAGCTGGCCGCCGAGCTGGGCGGGCGCGTCAAGATCGCCAAGGTGAACGTGGACGAGAACCCGCAGTGGGCCGGGCGCTACGGCGTGCAGGGCATCCCCACGCTGCTGCTGGTGCGCAACGGGCAGGTGGCGGACCGCATCGTGGGGGCGCTGCCGGAGCCTTACCTGCGGCAGCGGATCGAGGCCTTCAGCCGCAGCCGGTAGCGGCCCCGGCAGCCTTGGCGCCGCACCCGCTACGATCCGGCGGGCGGCGTGGGGAAGGGGGCAGGCGTCGGGAAGGTGGGGAAGGCGAAGGTGGGCGTGGGGACCGGCGTGGGGGCCGGGCCAGCGCCCAACAGGGCGCGCCACTCTGCCTCCAGCTCCTCGAAGGCGCGGCCTGTGACGGTCTCGATGGCCTCGTAGACGCCGACGTTGCGCGCGACCAGGCGGTTGATCTCGCCGTGGGCGGCGTAACCGCCGTAGTTATCCCGCAGAAAGCGCAGGAAGGCCGCGCCCACGTCGTAACCCAGGTGGGTGCAGCCGTCCGGCCCCGGAATGGTGGTGCTGGTGGAGATGTCGCCGTGGGCCAGGGAGGGCAGCGCGCCCATGGCGGCCAGCCGGGCCACGCGCTCCACGATGTCGTAAGGGCCGTAGGGGTCCTCGAAGAAGGTGGCCTGGCCCTCCACCCACCAGGCAGGGCCACGGTCCACGGCCATGGCGTACTGGTGGAAGTGGGTCAGCTCGTGGGTGACGGTGGAGCGGGCCAGGGCGCGCACGACATGCTCGTAGTCACGCGCCAGATTCAGGCCGCCACACTCGCGGTCCAGCCGGGCCTGGTCCGGCACGCGCTGCACGGTGCCGTTCCATTCGCGGCGCAGCGTGCCGACGAAAGTCAGGCTCTCCCCGCCGACGGGGCCGCGCCACTCCAGGAAGGATTCCAGGTCAGGATAGATGACGACCAGGGGGCGGGAAGTGGAGAGGTCCACGCCGGGGAAGCCCAGCGACCAGCGCTGGCGGGCCTGGTTCACGGCGTCCAGCGCCTCCGCGCCGACCCACTCCGGCAGGCCGAACCAGTAGATGCGCACCAGGTCGTTTTCCGCGTGCATCCATTCGCGGGTGAGGTCCTCGTAGACCGCCGTCTGGGGGGCGGTCTGGAAGCTATTGCCCGCCGCGTCCACCAGCCGCCAGGTGTAGTTGACCGTAAGCCAGGGGATGAGGCCGCTGGCCTCGTAACGGTGCAGGGTGGCGGTGATGAGGCCCGTCTCGTTGTCGATGCTGTCGGCGAAGACGCGCCCGTTCATGGGGGAGCCGAAGTCGTAGAAGACGGTGGCCCGCGTGACAGGCCCGGCGCTGCTGGTGGCCTGGATGGTGAAGGTCATGCTCTCCGGGTAGTTTGACGTATAGGTGATGTCCCCGATGGTGAAGACGGCGGGATTGTCTTCGCCCCCCTGGGCGGCGAGCAGGCCGCCGGGCAGAGCGAGGGTGAGCAGCAGGACTGCCAGCCATACCAGCCGCGTGAGATGCATCGTGCCCTCCTGTCAGCGCGCTTGTGCCGGGATTTTAACACCTCCTGGGCCGTGTGGCAGGCGTGCGCGGCGATTCTCAGGGAGCTATCATCTGGTGGCGGGGCGGAGTTTCGCGCCGGAACAAAATCGCTATACTACGGTGTATACTGAATACAAGTAGAAGGCTCTGGCGGCGGACAGGCGGCTGAGGGATGCAGGTTGGGGCCCAGATTGGGCACTACAGCATCGTGGAGCACATCGGGCGCGGCGGGATGGCCGACGTGTGGTCGGCGCGGGACGAGCGCTTGCAGCGGACCGTGGCGATCAAGACTATTGCGGCCAACCTGACCGACGACCGATCCCGCATGCAGTTTGAGCAGGAAGCGCGCACCATCGCCGCGCTGGAGCATTCCAACATCCTCCCCATCTACGACTTCGGCGAGTTCGAGCGGCAGCTTTACATCGTGATGCGCTACGTATCGGGCGGCTCGCTGATGGACCACCTGATCGAGGGGCCGCTGGTGAACGCGGAAGTGCTACGCATCGGCTACGCCGTGGCCGGGGCGCTGGAGCGCGCCCACGCCGAGCACGTGGTCCACCGCGACCTGAAACCGGCCAACGTGCTGCTGGACCGCTTCGGCACGCCGTACCTGGGGGACTTTGGGCTGGCGGTGGTGGCCGGGGCGGGGAGCGAGGAGAACATCAGCTCCGGCACGCTGCTCTACATGCCGCCGGAGCAGGTCTTCGGCAATCCGGTGGACCACCGGGCGGACATTTACGCCTTCGCCATCATGCTCTTCCAGATGCTGACGGGCGAGTTCCCTTTTGAGGGGAAAGCGGCGCTGTGCCTGCGGCAGGTGCAGGAGGGCGAGGAGCTGCCCGACCCCCGCAAGTACCGCCCCGACCTGCCGGAGCAGGTGGTGACGGTGCTGCGGGTGGCGACGGCGATGGACGTGGGCGCACGTTACGACAGCGCGGGGATGCTGATGGCTGAGCTGGAGACCGCCCTGCAGGGGCGAGACCGCCGGTACGTGGTGGACGCCGCGCCGCCCGCTACAGGCCCGGCGCAGGAGCCGATGCCTTTCGACGCCGACACCGAGGTGACGCTGGACGAGGACCTGATCGTGACAATGGCGGGCCTGCCGGGCCAGGACTGGCAGGAGACCATCGACGTGGATTCCTCCCGGCTGGCGGAGCGGTATCTGAGCAAAGGGCCGCCCACGGTGGTGGGCGAGGCGGAGGAGGGCGAGGCCTCCGGGCCGGAGGAGGCGCGGCGGCTGTACCAGCGGATGGTGCGGGCCTGGGCGCGGGGGCAGGGGCGCTTCCTGACTGGCGCGACGCACTTCGCCAACATCCACGCCTATTACAGCCAGGCGGAGGCGCACGGCCTGGAGATGGACGACTCTGGGCGCGAGGTCATGCTGCGGGGGGCGGTGGAGCACAACTACGCGCTGGACTTCTGGCTGCCGCAGGTGGGCGACGTGGAATCGCTGCGCATCGTTCTGCTGCACGCGCTGCGCAGCGACCTGGCCTCGGCGCGGGCGCTGGCGGTGCGGTTGTTGCAGGACGTGCCGGACAGCGAGGCCTCCAACGTGGCGGTCACGGTGGGGCGGCTGCTGCACGCCGAGACCGACCTGGCGGTGCGGCGGGCCATCGTGAACCTGCTGGCGGGGCGGGCCGCGCCTGCCGATGCCTGGCGGCCCTACGTCTATTCCAGGGATACCGACCTGCTGCTGGCCGAGCAGGCGCTGCGGGCGGACGCGCCGGACATTGCGGAGACGGCGGCGCGCGCCATCGGTCGGCTGCGCTCGCTGGTGGCCGTGCGGCACATCGCGGAGCAGGCCGCCCACAGCCCGGCCCAGGCGCGGGCGGCGCTGGCCTGGGTGCGGGACGAGGCGGACGCGCTGCCGCCGGAGGTGCCCTTCCGCCTGCGGGCGGAGGCCTTCTCCCGGCTGACCTGGCGCTACCTGTCGTCGGAGGTGGGGGAGATCGGGCTGCGCTTTTTCACGGCATTGCTGGGGACCGGGCTGGGGCTGGGGCTGTACGTGCACTTCGACTTCAACACGGCCAACCGTTCGCTGTTCCGCCTGGACCACCTGTACACAGTGATCGGCAACGGGCAGACCTTCGGGCTGGTGGCGGGGCTGGGGGTGATGCTGGCGGCCATGCTGCCGCTGCGCCTGGCGGGGAGCGTCGCCCGGCGCGGCGGCGAGGGTGGCCCGCTGTGGCGGTGGTGGGGGCGGCTGCTGGCGGGGCTGCTGCTGGGCGGGTTGGTGTGCTCCATAGCCTACCTGAACTACCACGTGGTGGCCCTGCGCCTGGCCGACCCCAAGTTCCTCACCGCGTTGATGGGGGGGATGGGGCTGGCACTGGGGGCGGCACTCGGCTCCACCTTCCGCTGGCCGCTGTGGGTGCGCATCCCGGCGGCGGCGCTGACGGCCTTCCTGCCCCTGTACCACACCTGCTTCAACACCCTCGACCCGCTGATCTACTTCGTCGACGTGGAGGGCTGGTGCCAGGACCTGGGCAGCAGCCACCTGTGGCCGCTGGGCGGGGCGCTGGCCCTGCTGGCGGCGCTGGGCGCTTACGGGCCAGAGCTGATCGAGGCGGCACGGCGCGCCCTGTGGCGGGGCGGATAGTCGGAGGCTGGTCCGCAAAGCGGGCGAGTCCCCACGCCAACTGAGGCACAGAAAGCGCGAGCCGGGCGGCGGTCACCACCTGGCCCGAAAGGCGCGGCTGACACCGGTCAGGCTTCCGGCTCCGCCGTGGCGGGTTCCTCCGCCTCCTGGGGAGCCGCTGGCTCCTGCCGGGCGCGGATCATGGGACGCGGGGCGCGCTGCACCGTGAGCTGGAAGACATCGGGGCGGGCGTAGTGCCCGGCCACATCCAGCATGAACCTGGCCCCGCGCAGCCCGGCGGGGTCGATCTCGGCGTAGAGGATGCCCTCCTGCTCGTGCAGCGGCCCGGCCAGAAAGCTGCCATTGGGTCCGACGATGGCGCTGTCCCCCCTGTTGATCCACTCCCCAACGTGCTGGTAGAAGCGCTGCTTGAACTCGAAATGGTCGGGGAGGTCGGCCTTGCGCAAGGGCATGCAACAGCCGACCACCACCACGCGGCCCTCCCTGGCGATGTGGCGCAGGGTGGCCAGCCAGGCCTCGCCGTGATCCCAGGTGGGGGCGACGTAGAGCTGGGTGCCCCAGGCATAGAGGGCGTAGCGGGCCAAAGGCATGTAGTTCTCCCAGCAGATCAGCCCGCTGAGGCGGCCAAAGGACGTGTCGTAGACTTCCAGGGTGCTGCCGTCGCCGGGCGCCCAGACCAGGCGCTCCCCGCCGGTGGGAACCAGCTTGCGATGGCGGCCCAGGAGGCGACCCTGGGCGTCGATGTAGAGCAGGGTGTTGTAGAGGCTGCTGCCGCTGGCCTCCGTGTTGCGCTCCGTGACGCCCATCGCGACGTAGATTCCGGCGCGGCGGGCAGCCTGGCAAAGGCGATCCGTGGCCGGGCCGGGGACTTCCACGGCGTTTTCCAGCAGGCGGGCGTACAGGTCGTTGAGGAGGGCCGTCTCCCCGGCGGGCACGGCCCACACCCAGTCAGGATAGGCCGGGATGAAGGATTCGGGGAAGACGGCGAGCGCCGCGCCCTGGCGGGCGGCTTCGTCGATCAGGGCGCAGGCCTTGTCCAGCGTGGCCTGGCGGTCCAGGAAGACAGGGGCGGCCTGCACGGCGGCAACTTTGAAGGGGGTGTTGGTGGTGGGCATGGCTGCAACCTCCGGATGGTGGGCGGTGGGGCCTACAGGGCAGGGACCTGGCAGGGAATTGTAGCGGCGGAACGGGTCCGCCGCCACGACGAAGTTCTGCGATGCGAGAGAGGGCGCGGGGCGTTACTCCCCCAGGAAGGCGCTGGTCCACGCCGGGCGCGGCGTAGACCGAGGGGAGACAATGCTTCTCTTAGCTCTCTAAACTCAAAATCTTAACCTGGTTTAACCCAAGCATATCATCGCCACGATAAAATATATGATGATAAAGATGCATTTTATTAGAAAAAGGTGAAGGCGTCGGCTCTCGCTGACGCGTCCAGGCAGTATCCGGAGGGTCGCCCATGTAGGAGCCTACTTTCCTCCGGCTAGGAAGCATATCGCTCCGCTCTACTCTGTCAGGTGGTTGGCATCCTCCTCACTCTACCCAGCTCCCCGGCCACGTCGCCCTTGCTCGCGCAGTTGTCCTTCTCCGTTGGCAGTGCTCGCAGAGAGGCAAAGGTTTGGTTGCCTCCCCGTATGATCTTCCTGGCAGGCGGACAGGGCCTTCCAGGGGACCCCAGGAGCTGGTCTGTTGTTTAGTGCCCTTATCACCAGATTGAGGAGTGCAAAGTGAACAGACGTAGATTTTTGAAGGCGGGACTGGTAGCAGGCGCCAGCATGCTGCTGCCGTGGCAGCGGGTCATGCAGGTGCTGGCGCAGGGAGTGCTGGACCCCCTGACCCAGCCCAAGTTCGCGAATCCGTTGCCCGTTCTTGCGAACATCGGCGGTCGGTTTGACGTAACCGGCGGCGGCACGCATGAAGTCCGCATGACACAGTTCAGCCAACAGCTCGGACTCGTTGATCCAGTGACCGGGGCGCCGCTATCCACCACCGTGTGGGGATACCAGTTCCCAGGACAGGCCCAGGGTACCTACCCCGGCTTCACTTTTGTCGCACGCCGGGACGTGCCGGTGGACGTGAGATGGGTCAACGCCCTGGAAGACGCGGTTACCGGCGACCCGCTCCCCCACGTGCTGCCGGTGGATACATCCATCCACTGGGCCAACCCGGCTGGCTGGCCGGGCATCGGCGTCCCGGTGGTGACCCATTTGCACGGTGGTCACAGCGAGTCGGCCAGCGACGGGTTGCCTGAAGCCTGGTTCACGCCGCAGTTTGTTGTAAGAGGCGCGCAGTGGGTGAAGGAGACGTTCTACTACGACAACGACCAGGAAGCCGGCACGCTGTGGTACCATGACCATGCCCTGGGCATCACCCGGCTGAACGTGTACGCGGGCCTGGCGGGGTTCTACCTGCTGCGGGACGCCAACGAGGATGCGCTCATCGCAGCCAACGCGATCCCCAGCGGTCCCTACGAGATCGAGATCGTGATCCAGGATCGCATGTTCACGGCGGATGGCCAGCTTTTCTATCCCTCTACCGTAGCCATACCGGGCGCGCCGACTCCCAGCGTTCTGCCGGAGTTTTTCGGCAACATCATCCTGGTCAACGGCATGTCCTGGCCGTTTCTCAACGTCGAGCCACGGAAGTATCGCTTCCGCCTGCTCAACGGCTCGGACTCCAGATTCTATAACCTTTTCCTGTCCTCCGGGCAGCCGTTCATCCAGATCGGCACCGACGGTGGCTTCCTGAACGCGCCCGTGCCAGTGGCCCAACTGACCATCGGCCCCGGCGAGCGGGCGGACGTGGTGGTCGATTTCGCGCCGTTCACGGGGCAGACCATCGTCATGCGGAACAACGCCAAGATACCGTTCCCCATGGGGGCGACGGTAAACCCGCACACGACCGGCCAGATCATGGTCTTCAATGTGGGGAACACGCCAGTTGCCGATCCGGTCACGCTGCCGGCCAACCTGCGCCCGGTGACGGGGCCTTTCCCGCCTGCGGAACTGGCAAATCCCGTCCGGACGCGGCAGTTGATTCTGTTCGAGGGCGTGGATGAGTTCGGGCGTTTGCAGCCTTTGCTGGGCACAGTGGCAGGTGGCACCAGGCTGTGGGCAGATCCCATCACGGAGAATCCCAATGTGGGCGATGTCGAGGTGTGGGAAATCTACAACACCACGCCCGACGCGCACCCCATACACCTGCACCTGGTGACTTTCCAGATACTCAACCGCCAGAGATTCCGCGCGATGGTGGGGCCGACCGGCGCGCTGACGGGAATCCGGTTGCTGGGGCAGCCCAAGCCAGCCGAGGCCAACGAGCTGGGACCCAAGGACACGGCCCAGATGTTCCCCGGCGAGGTCACGCGGATCGTGGCCAAGTTTGACAGGCCAGGCCGTTACGTGTGGCACTGCCACATCCTGTCGCACGAAGACCACGAGATGATGCGACCCTACTACGTAGGCCCGGTAGCTTAGCGTGGTGCGGGTCGTTTGGGCGAACCGATAGCAGGCCAAGCGGAGCGGCGGCCAGATAGCTGCCGCTCCGTCGCTGGGGCTGGCCGGGAGCCTATTCCACCTGTAGCGTATCGAAGTCCAGCGGGACGAGCTGGAAGAAGGTGACGCCGGGGCGCAGGCGCATCACCGCGCCGTCCGCGCCGCGCAGCACAAACATGTCCCGCGTGTCGGGGCGCTCCCACGTGCCCTCGTAGCGCTGCCCGTCGCGGAAGAAAAGCGCGGGACCTGCCCCCCATAGCTGAATCTGGATGGAATAGCTGACGTGGCCCTGCCACTCGCTCTCAACGATGGTGGTGTCCTCCACGTGGTTGGCGTAGAGCACCACGACGTTGGCCGCCGCCACCTGGCGGTCTGTGTTGGCGTCGAAGTGGGGCTGGCCGTCGCTCCAGCGGTAGTAGAGGGCGCTCTGAGCGTCGTAGCGGTAGTAGACGCCGGAGCTGGAGTAGCGCAGGTCGATGGTCCGGGCGGGCGAGCCGCCGGGGGGCGGCTCCGCTGAGAAGGCCAGGGCGCTGTAATGGGGCGCGGGGGGCGTGTTGACGCCCCGGCGGGCGGCCAGCTCGTGCACGGCCACCAGGTCTGCGAAGAGGTTGTGGGGGACGGGGATGGCGGGGTCGCGGTAGTAGGCGGGCGGGCCGGTCTCCACGCCGTAGAAGGCGCGGGGGGCGAAGGCCGTGGCTTCGATGCGCTCCCGCACGCCCTGGCTGGACCCGGCGTAGACCAGGTAGCTCTCGAACATCTCCGGGACCTCCACATCGATGAGGCGGGCGCTGCGGACCGACCCCACGCGGCGGGGAAGCTGGCTGAGGAAGAGCGCCGTGAAGCGCGTGAGGCCGCCCTCCGTGAGGTGCTCGAAGACGACATCGGCCTGGCCGATGCCGGCCTGGGGGCGCACCAGCGGCGGGGCGTTGGAGATCTTGACGGCCAGGGGGCGGAGGGTCAACAGGCTGGGGTCATCGACGGGCTGGCCGGTGAGGGGGTTGACGCCGGGGGGGAAGGCATACGGCCCCAGCCAGCCCTCCGGTGTGGGGGAGGGTGGCGCGGTTGGGGCGGGCGGCTGGGGAGTGACGGGCGCAGCGGCCAGCCCCACCGCCGTCGGCCCCGGCGTCGGCGTGACGTAGAGCGGGTTGCCGGGGGCGCAGGCCATGAGCAGCAGAGCGGCCCCCGCCAACAGGAACAGCGCGTAGCGTATCTTCATCATCTCCCTCGTCGTGGCCCCCCATCACAGCCGGGCATTATACCACGCGGCGCCTGCGGACCGGCAAGGGCGGGCCGGAAACCCCAGGGGGATAAAGGCACCATTGCGCGAGCCTGCGAGAAGCCATAGAATCTTTACGGGATGTCGTCGTAAAAGGGCGGTTTGGGGCGCGGGGTGACCCTTGTTGACTCGCTTTTTGGACAGGTGTATAATGCCCTGCGACCCGTGAACCATTAATTCTTGCCAAGTCAGCCCCAAAAGCAGGTACTGGATGGCGCTTAAAGGGAACCTCAGAAACTTCAGCACAACGCAACTGCTTAACCTGATCAATCTGGCGCGGAAAACCGGGATGCTCACCATCTATGAGGGCGTGCCCACCGGGGAGACCGACGCCCTGGGTGAGCCGAAGTACGCCCCCGGCGGGGAGCGGGCTCGTGTGGCCTTCCGCGAGGGCAAGCTGATCCATGCCGTGATGGGGAACCAGGATGGCGACCTGGCAACCGTGCTGCACAAGGCCGGTAAGCTCAACGACCGGCAGGCGCAGGTGATCCACCAGCGGGCGTCCAACACGAGCGACAAGGCGCTGGCCCTGCTGCTGATTCAGGCCAATTACGTGACGCAGGCCGACATTGTGAACAGCTTGCAGCAGCATACGCTGGATATCGTCTACGACCTGCTGGCGTGGTCGGATGGGCCGTTTGTATTTGAGGACAACAAACTGCCGCCGGACGACCGCATCACGGTGCCGATTGACCTGGAGAACGTGATCATTGAGGGCAGCCGCCGCATGCGGGAGCTGGAACAGCTGACCGAGGAGCTGCCCAACCTGGATTTTGCGCTCAAATTTCCGGAGGACCCTGGCGACAAGTTCAAGGGCATTCATTTGAGTGTGGAGGAATGGCGCGTCGTCTCCTTTGTGAACCCCAAGAACTCGATCCGCCAGATCGCCAAAGCCAATAACATGAGTGATATGGAAATCCGGCGCATCGTCTACGGGCTGCTACAGGCCGGACTGGTGGAGCTGGTGAAGCCGCCAGGGATGGAGGAAAAAGCGCGGCAGGCCCTGGCCGGGCGGAAGCGCAAGGATGCGCCCCAGATCAAGAAGACGGTGGTCAACAAGCTCATCGACCGTATTCGTACGCTATAGCATCCTCAATGTCTGCGTCTGCGGCAGGCACGGCACCTGGGAAGAAGCGAGATAGCCATGCAAACAGTCAAGATGGTTATTACTGGCCCCTTCAGCTCGGGCAAGACGGAATTCATCCGGTCGATCTCTGAAATCGAGGTGGTTTCGACCGAGCGGGACATCACCACGCCCGCCGAGCAGGTCAAGGACCAGACGACCGTGGCGATGGACTTTGGGCGCATCACGGTGGATGACGACCTGGTTCTGTACCTCTTTGGCACGCCGGGGCAGCGCCGCTTTGACTTTATGTGGGAGATTCTGGCCGAGGGGATGCTGGGCTTTGTGGTGATGGTGGACAGCTCCAAGCCGGAGACTTTCCGCGAGGCCAAGAGCATCCTGGAGACCTTCCGGGCCTACGCGCCCACGCCCTATGTGGTGGCGGCCAACAAGCAAGACCATCCGGACGCCTGGTCTCCGGACGACCTGCGCATTGCCCTGCGCATCGAGGACAGCGTCAAGCTTCTGCCCTGCGTGGCCCTGGAGAAGGAGAGCGTGAAGAACGTCCTGCTGGAGCTGCTGTATTCCATCCTGGAGGAGATGGAGAGCTAGCCCTGCCGTGGGGCTGTGCGGGGGGTAGGGCACACCCCGTGGTCCACGACCGGATACTAGGGAGGTCCACCTGCCGTGGCATCACTGGTAACTGACCAAGGTATTGTCCACTATGAGACCTATGGCAGGGGGCGACCCGTTCTGCTGTTACACGGCTGGCTTGGCTCCTGGGCCTTGTGGCGGGACACCATCGAGATACTGGGGCGGGAATTCAAGACCTATTCGCTGGACTTCTGGGGCTTTGGGGACAGCAACCCGATTCAGGAAGGGCTGAATTTCTCCGTCGAGAACTTTGTGGAGCTGGTGAACCAGTTCATGGAGCGCCTGGGCATCCGCCGCGCCCCGGTGATCGGGCATTCCATGGGGGGGACGGTGGCGCTGGGGGTGGCGATCCGCTACCCGGAGCGGGTGGTCAAGGTGGGGGTGGTGGGGTCGCCGATTAACGGCTCCTCGCTGAACCTGATATTGAAGGCCTCCGGCTACCAGGCCGTGGCCCGCTTTTTTTTCATCTCGCCGCCGCTGGTCAAGCTGTTCCTGCGGGGCTACTCGCACTTCATGGCCAACGATGGCCGCCGCATGTCGCGGATGATCGTCGAGGACTTCTCTCAGGTGTCGGTGAACTCGTTCTTCGAGAGCATCGGCACGCTGCGCCAGACGGACCTGCGCCCGCGCCTGAACGAGATCACGATGCCCACGCTGGGCATCTATGGGCGCAAGGACATCATCGTCCACCCCAAGCAGCATCAGGTGCTACAGCAGGGGGTGCCCCATGCGCAGGTGCACTTCTTCCACAACGCGGGGCACTTCCCCATGCTGGACGAGCCGGAAGCCTTTCACCACGCAGTGCGCGATTTCCTGTACAATAGCAATAATTGATGGGGGCTTCCGGTGACCGAGAATCCGCCCGACCGGGTCCCGTCGCTTTCTAACGTGGACCTGCACTACTACTACCCCAACCGCATGGGCCGGGTGCTGCTGCTGGCCCTGGAGGACGTGGTGGGGCACAACGGGCTGCGCGCGCTGCTGAAGCTGGCAGGCCAGGAGAGCTACGCGCAGTCGCCACCTCCGGGCACCTCTGACCGCCAGTTTCCCTTTGAGGTGGTTGGCGGCCTGACGCAGGCCCTGGTGGACATGTACGGGCCGCGTGGGGCGCGCGGGGTGGCGCTGCGCGTGGGGCGGGTCTGCTTCAAGTACGGCATCCGCGAGTACGGGCCGATGATGGGCGTGGCGGAGCTGACGTTTCAGTTGTTGCCGCTGAGCATCAAGCTGGAACGCGGGGCCAGGGCCTTCGCCGACCTGTTCAACCACCATTCCGACCAGGTGGTGCGGCTGCAAGAGACGCCGAATGCGCTGTACTGGCGCATCGAGCGCTGCCCGGTATGCTGGGGGGTTGAGGCGGAGCGCCCCGTCTGTCACATCGCGGTCGGCCTGTTGCAGGAATCGCTCTTCTGGCTGAGCGGCGGCAAGACCTTCCAGGTGGAAGAGGAGGCCTGCGTCGCCAGCGGGGGCGAGGCCTGTATCATCGCCCTCAACAAGAAACCACTCGACTGAGTTGCCCATGACCACCCAACGCCTGCGCAAGTTCATCATCGAAGACAGACGCCACATCCCCCCCTTTAACGAGCCGGCCAGCGAGCTTTCCTTTATGGGCAAGCGCCTGAAGTTGCACCAGACCGAGCTGCTGGACGACTACTTTGGCGACCGGCTGGCCCCGCAGGTGGAGCTGCCGCTGGATTCCGTGTTCTCCCTGCCGCGCAACGCCGGGCCGTGCCTGGTCTTCAGGGACAGCATCTACTTCGACCGGGAGTACCTGGACGCCTTCTACCGCCAGGCGCGGAAGCTGGCCCACGAGAGCGGACGGGCGGTGCGGGCGGCCTACGCGCCGGATGACCGGGTGTTCACCACGTATGTGAAGCCGCTGACGCGCAGCTTCGAGCCGCTCTGCGGCGAGGACGGCAGCCCGCTGTGCTACATGACCGACCTGTGGTACTTCCCCGACGGCTACACGGACGAGGCCGTGCCGCTGATCATCCCCACCGACCCGGTGGAGAAGGGCTTCTACTCCGTCCCGCATTACATGTCGCAGGACGGGCGGGACCTGACGCACTTCCTTTCGGAGCGGGTGCTGTTCTCCGTGGAAAGCTGGGTGCACGTCTACTTTGCCAACACGGTGCAGGGGGTCTTTGCGCGGGGCAGCCGCTACGAGGAGTACGCCAAGCGGCACAACCTGTTCCAGCTCAAGGTGCTGTGGCGGGCCATACTGGAGTGGAAGCAAGTGCTCTCCAGCTCGGCGGTGGTGAAGGTGGGTAAGGGGACCGAGATTCACCCGGCGGCCACCGTGCTGGGGCCGACCACCATCGGGGACAACTGCTACATCGGGCCGGGGGTGCTGATCGACAACTGCCACATCGGCGACAACGTCACGCTGGACCAGGGCTGCCAGTTGATGACCAGCGTGATTGGGAGCAACTGCTTCTTCCCCTTCCGCGCCTCGGCCTATTTCTCCGTGTTCATGGATAACTCCATCCTGGCGCAGAACACCTGCGTGCAGATGTGCGTGGTGGGGCGCAACACCTTCATCGGCGCGGGGAACACCTTCACGGACTTCAACCTGCTGCCCTCCCCACTGAAGGCGATGAGCCTGCACGGCGAGCTGGAGGAGGTGGGGCAGATCGTGCTGGGGGGCTGCGTGGGGCACAACTGCCGCGTGGGGTCAGGCTTTGTCATCTTTCCAGGGCGCATGATCGAGTCGGATACCGTGCTGGCAGCGGAGTGGTCCAACCGGGTGATCGCACGCAACATCACCTACGAGCAGAGCATGCACCACGCCATGTCCCGCGAGATCGCGGAGAAGCACCTGCGCTACTACCCGCGCCTGGAGGAGGAGACGGAGGAGGAGACGTGGTGAGCCTGCCCCGCAGGGGGCAGGGGTTGGGCAGGGCCGGTTTGCTGGTACGGTTGTGAGGCTTATTGGGGATGACTGCCTATGACTGCCACTGTTATTGAAGACACGTTCGCTTTCATCATCCATCCCATTGACCCCAAGAAGGATGTCTCCCGCAAGTGGCCGTGGCTGGGGCGCATCCTCACGCGGCGGCAGGTGGACTTCCTCTCCCTCTTTTTCCCGCCGGTTTACATCTCCGAGATCACAGGCATCCGCTCCGCCAGCACCGGGCGCGAGCTGCGGGGGTGGTTCATCGCCTGCCCCTTCACGCCCCACCGCATGATGACCCTGCCCGTGCAGCGGGTTTACAACAAGATCATCGCCTGCGGGCGCATGGCCGAGCGGCTGGGGGCGCGGCTGGTGGGGCTGGGAGCCTACACCTCGGTGGTGGGCGACGCCGGGGTGACCATCGCCAGGGCGCTGGACGTGCCGGTGACGACGGGCGATTCCTACACGGTGGCTATGGCGGTGGAGGCCGTGCGGGAGGCGGCGCGGCTGATGGAGATACCCCTGGAGACGGCCCGCGCCGCCGTGGTGGGGGCCACGGGGACCATTGGGGGCGTGTGCGCGGAGCTGCTGGCGGAGGAGGTGGCGGAGATGACGCTGGTGGGCCGCCGCCCGGACGCGCTGGAGGCCGTGCGGGAGCGCTGCCAGGAGGGGGCGCGGGCGCGGCTGCACACCAGCACCGACCTGGGCAGCATCTACCAGGCGGACCTGGTGCTGACGGTGACCAGCGCCATCGAGGCCGTGATCGAGCCGGAGCACCTGAAGCCGGGGTCGGTGGTGTGCGATGTGGCGCGCCCGCGCGATGTCTCCAGGCGGGTGGCGGCGCTGCGGGACGACGTGCTGGTGATCGAGGGGGGCATGGTGGCGGTGCCGGGAGAGGTGGACTTCCACTTTGATTTCGGCTTTCCGCCGGGGATGGCCTACGCCTGCATGGCAGAGACGATGGCCCTGACGCTGGAAGGGCGCTACGAGAACTTCAGCCTGGGCAAGCAGATCACGCGGGGGCAGGTGCGGGAGATCAGCGAGATCGCGAAGCGGCACGGCTTCCGGCTGGGGCCGTTTCGGGGCTACGAGCGGGGGGCGGTGACGGCAGAGCAGATCGCGCGGCTGCGGGAGCGGGCCGCCGCCAGGCGGCGGGAGTGGGCGGCCAGGCCGTGGTGAAGGAGAACCCGCGCCGGGTTAGGTTTTCTAAACACTTCTAATAGGTCCAGTTAGAGTTCGGTTAAACCCCCCGTGGCAGGGCTACCAATTCGCCTGTATCATGTATAGTATAGAGAGATTGCCTTTGTCCAGGGGGCCACGTGTGACGCTGGATGCGGGACGCCGTGGGGTGGGCGTTGGCCGTGGGCTGGCCCTTGACGTTGGGGAGTAGCGCGATGAGCAAAGCCAAGATTCTGGTTGTCGAAGACGATGTGGATATCTCCAACATGCTGCGCATCTATTTCAGCGGCCAGGGGTATGAGGTCCAGGTCGCGCCGCGCGGCGGCGACGCGCTGAATTACACGCGCAAGCAACTGCCACACCTGATTGTGCTGGACATCATGCTGCCGGATATGGACGGCTACGCGGTGTGCAGGGAACTGCGCACCACCACCCGCACCAGCCATATCCCGATCATCTTTCTGACGCAGAAGGACGAGCGCAGCGACAAGATCGCGGGCCTGGAGCTGGGCGCGGACGATTACATCACCAAGCCGTTTGACATCGAGGAGCTGAAGCTGCGGGTGCAGAACGCGATCCAGCGCTCGGAGATGATCTCGCTGACCGACGCCAACTCCGGCCTGCCCAGCGGGCGGCTGATCGAGGATCAACTGCGCAGCCTGATGCGCAGCCCGGAGAGCAAGAACTGGACCTACATCGACCTCAAGATCAACCACCTGGACGCTTTCAAGGATGTGTACGGTTTTGTGGCGGGCAACGAGGTGCAGCGCTTTGCGGCGCTGCTGCTGGGGGAAGTGGTGGACGAGCTGGGCACGCCGGACGACTTTGTGGGGCATCCGGGCGGGGACAACTTCGTGATCATCACCTATGCGGAGGACCCGGCAGCGCTGCGGCAGCGCATCGTGGACCGGTTTGAGGACGAGGTCAAGCAGCACTATTCATTTATCGACCGCGAGCGCGGCTACGTGATCATCCAGGATGCCGAGGGAGAGGAGCGGCAGGTGCCGCTGATGACCATCTCGACCGGGGCCGTCTCCGCCCGCAACCGGACCTTCGCCGACATCCGCGAGATCACGGAACTGGCCGCCGAGGATCGCCGCACCGGGGCCGCCGCCGTCGAGAGCTACGAGACGGAGTGGTGATCCCGGCCCTTCCGGCATCATGACGGGCATACTGCCATGAACCTGGCCCTATATCTGATCGTTGCCGGTGTCGTGCTGCTGGTGGGCGTCTACCTGCTGCTGCGCCAGCGGCAGCGCGCCAGCCACCTGCCGCGCAACAGCCTGGCCGTGCCGGTAAACCTGGCGACCACGAGCGACGCCATCCTGCTGGCGAGCGGGCATGGGCGGGTGGTCTACGCCAACACGCACGCGCGCCAGTGGTTCCGCGTGGATGGGGGAGAGCCTAACCTGGAGGTGATGGCCGAGGCGGTGCGCCCGCCGGACGCCTTCCGCGACCTGTTCGCAGCGGAGGGGCGGGCGTCCTTCCAGGTGGGGCTGCGGCGGGTGGAGGCGGCCTCCTACCTGCTGCCGGGGCAGGGCGAGCGGCACATGGTGGTGGTGATGCGCGACATGGCCTCGGCGCGGGGCGAATACGGCCCGGATACCGTGCAGGCGCTGGTCGTGCTGGGGGAAATCGGGCGGGTGGTGAGCACCCACACGCCGCTGCCGGACATGCTGGAGGCGGTGCTGGGCCACATCCGCCAGGCGGTGGCGTATGACGCGGGGGAGGTGGCGCTGTGGGAGGGGGAGGCCGGGGCGCTGCGCCCGCTGGCGCAGGCCGGCGATGCCAGCTTTCTGCGCGCGCTGGACAACGTAGGCGGGGTGTACCAGGAGAACGGCGGCTATGGCGGCTGGCTGGCCACCTATCGCCAGCCTTTGCTGATCGAGGACGCCGACGACCGCCGCTCTGAGGCTCCACCGCCGGTGATCGCCACTGTGCCCTTCCGCAGCTACATCGGCGTGCCGCTGCTGGTTGACGGGACGTTCATCGGGGCGCTGCACCTGGTGGGGGGCAGGCCCGGCGCTTTTGACTACGAGGACCTGGCGCTGCTGGAGGCGGTTGCCAGCCAGGTAGCCACTGCGGTGGACAAGGCGCGGCTGTTGCAGGAGAAGGAGGCGCGGGCCAGCGAGCTGGCCGGGGTGCAGGCCATCGCCCAGACGGCGGTCAGCGCCGCCGACCGCCGCCAGTTGTTCGCCCTCCTGACGGAGCACATCGCGCGGGCGATGGCCGTTGAGGTGTGCGGCATCCTGCTATACGACCCCGGCCACGAGCGGCTGGTGGCCGAGGCCCCTTTTTACGGCCTGCCGGACGCGGTGGTCAACACCTACCGCATCAAGCTCTCCCCGGAGACGGTGGCCCGCCGGGTGTGGCTGCGCGACGAGGGGTGGTACTCCAACTGGCTGCGGGAAGAGGCGCTGATCGAGGAGATCGGGCTGCTGGACCTGCTGGACGTGGCGGGGCTGCGCAGCCTGGCGCTGGTGCCCATGGTGTTGGGCAACCGGCGCATCGGCATGGTGCAGGTGAGCAACCGGCGCGACGGGAGGGGCTTTGGCCCGGAGGACCTGCATCCGCTGCGCATTTTCGCCGCCCAGGCGGCCATCGTAGTGCACAGCGCCCAGCTTATGGAGCAGGAGGGGCACCACCGGCAGGAATTCCAGGGCTTGCAGCAGATCGCGCGGCGCGTGGGCCAGGCGGGGGACTTCAGCGACTTTTATGGGGAGGCCTCCGAGCAGGTGGCGGGCCTGCTGGGCGTGGAGATGTGCGGCCTGCTGCTCTACGACGCGGCGCAGGAGGTGCTGGTCGGGCAGGCCCCCTTCTTTGGCGTGGACGACGCCCTGCTGGAATACGCGCAGATTCCCGTGCCCGCCGGCAGCGCGATGGCCCGGCAGTGGCAGGAGGCGGAATTCTGGCTGTGCAACGACCTCAGCCAGGACCCGCTGGCCAGCCAGGCCGGGCTGGACCCGCTGGTGTCCTGGGTGGGGATGCGGCAGGTGCTGCTGGCACCGCTGGTGGTGGCGGGGCGGCACGTCGGGGCCGTGCTGGCGAGCAACCGGCGGGACGGCCTGGGCCTGACGGAGGACGACGCCCGCCTGTTTTGCATCTACGCGGCGCAGATGGCCCTGGTTCTGGACCACGCACGCCTGCAAGGGGAGGTGGAGGCCCGGCTGCGCGAGCTGGCGGTGATCCGACGGGTGGCAGAGATCGCCCGCCAGCAGGCCCCGCTGGAGGCCGTCGTGCAGGATATGCTGGCGGCAGCCGCCGCGTTCTTCAACAGCGAGATCGCCCTGGTCGATTTTCTGGATACGGGCAGCGGGGAATTGCGGCTGGACCCGGCCTATGTGTACGGGGCGACGCTGGCGAAGCCCCTGGTGGCGGACGCCTACCGGCCCGGCTTTGAGCATAGCGTGGCGATCTCCGGCAGGCCGTTCCTGAGCAATGCGTTGGCCGAGGACCGGCGTGTGCTGGCGGCCTACCGCCCGGCCATCCAGGAGTTGGGGCTGCGACGGGTGATCATGGCCCCGCTGCGGGTGGGCGGGGCGAGCGCCGGGGAGCTGATCGTCGCCAACCGGCGTGATGGCGACTACAGCGAGCGTGACCTGGAGGTGCTGGGGGCCATTGCCGGGCAACTCAGCGCGGCCATTGAGCGCGCGCGGCTCTCGGAGGCGACCGACAAGAACCTGCGCGCACGGGTGGCAGAGCTTGACGCGCTGGGGCGGGTGAGCAACGAGCTGAGCGTCACCGTGGAGCTGGACCGCATCACGGCGGTGATCCGGCAGGAGGCGCTGCGCGTGACCGGCGCGGCAGGCTGCACCAGCCTCATCCTGGCCCCGGAGGAGGAATGGTCTGGCGTGGAGCAGCCGGAGGTCTTGCAGCGCCACGGGGCGGAGCGGCTCATCTCCGGCACGGCCCCGATTGAGCAGCAGGCGATGCAGGGGGGCGAGCCGGTGGTGGTGACGGACTACGGGGAGCACGCCCTGCAGCCGGCCCCCGCCGAGGCGGTATCTGCGCTGGCCGTGCCCATCGTGTACGAGGAGCGGGCGGTCGGCGTCATCCACCTGTACGACACCAAAGCGGGGGCCTTTGGGGAGCGGGCGGAGGCCTTTTTGAGCGCCCTGGCCTTCAAGGCGGCCACGGCCTACGCCAACTCCGCGCGCTTCCGGGAGCAGATCAGCCGCAACCTGCTGCTGAGCAAGCGGGTGGAGCAGCTCAACCAGATTTTCGAGCTGGGGCAGGTGCTGCGCACGGAGAGCAACCTGGAGGACATTCTGGAGGCGGTGGCCCACGCCGTGCAGATGTCTGTGGGCTTCTCCGTGGTGCTCATCAGCCTGTACGACGAGCAGGAGCAGGGCTTCCGGCGGGTGGCGCAGGCGGGCATCCCGCTGGCGCAGTTCGAGGAGATACGGCAGGTCGTGGTCCCGCTCAGCCGGGTGGGGCCGCTGCTGCGGGACGACTTCCGGATCAGCCATTCCTACTTTTTACCGGCGGAGCGCGCGGCGGAGTGGCGCGCCCCTGACGCGCTCTCTGACGAGTACGTCCATTACCATAAAGAGTACGCGACCAAGTGGGAGACGGACGCCTGGCAGCCGGACGACGCGCTGGTGCTGCCGCTGCGGGATTCGCGGGGGCAGTGGCTGGGGCTGATGTCCGTGGATGCGCCAGTGGACGGCAGGCGGCCCTCGCGGACGACGGTGGAGACGCTGGAGATCTTCGCGCACCAGGCGGCGATCAGCGTGGAGAACTTCCGGCTGATCGAGGCCATCCAGCGGGAGGCGGAAACGGCCCGCCGCGAGCGCGACGTGTTGCAGCACCTCTACCTGGTCTCCAGCGAGATTCAGCAGGCGGAGGACATCCCCACGCGGTTGCAGGTGGTGGCGGGCGGCATCCGGGACGTGGGCTGGCGGCGGGTGCACATCACCATGCGCGACGCCCGGCTGGACCCTACGGCGCTGTTCTACGTGGGCTACAGCGACGAAGAAGCGGATATCTTGCAGCAGAACCTGACGCCGGGGGAGGTGTGGCGACGGCGGCTGGCGGACCCGGCCTTCCACGAGCTGCGGGTCGGCTCCGCCTACTACCTGCGCTACGACGCGCCCTGGGTGGTGCAGCACCTGCGCGGCGGCGTCCCGCCCGGCGAGGACGAGCGCGTGCCGCCGGGCGCCTGGCATCCGGACGACCAGCTCTTTCTGCCGATCTACGGGGCGGAGAACCGCCTGATCGGGCTGATCGGGATGGAGGATCCGGCGGACGGCAAGGTGCCGACTGCCGAGGCGCTGCGCCCGATTGCATTGTTCGCCAGCCAGGCGGCCAGCGCCATCGAGCTGACGCGGCTGTACCAGGAATCCAGCCGCGCCGCCGAGCAGGAGAGCCTGGTCAACGAGGTGATGCAGGCGGTGACCAGCGCGCTGGATACGCCACGCATCGTGCAGGCGGTGGCGGACGGGCTGCAACGGCTGATGCCCTTCACCAGCATGCAGGTGGCGCTCTACGACCCGGACGGGGAGCAGTTCCGCACGCTGGAGGCGCATTTCGTCAGCGTGACGGAGGTGAAGGTGCTGCCGGGGGAGCCGCTGGCCAGCGGGGACACGGCGTTGGGGGAGGCCTTCCGCGAGGGGCGGGGGCGCATTCTTCACGAGGAGGACGAGGCCACCTACGCGGACGTGGCGGCCTGGCGGCAGCGGCAGGAGCGCACCACCATGCTGGTGCCCATGCAGGTGGGCGGGAACGTGGTGGGCGTGCTGCACCTGGGCAGCGAGCTTTCCCACGCCTTTGGCTTTGACGAAGAGAACATGGCCATGGTGCAGCGGCTGGCCAACCTGGCCGCCGTGGCTATCCAGAACGCCTACCTCTACGAGCAGACGGCGGAGCGGGAGCGCTTCTCGGCGGCGCTGGTGCGGCTGAACGCGGAGCTGAACGCCACGCTGGACCTTTCCACCACGCTGGAGAGCATCTGCCAGGTGAGCCTGGACATCCTGGGCGTGGACGGGGCGTACATCTGGCAGGTGGACAACGGCGACCTGGTCGGCATCGCCGGGGTGGGGCCGGGGCGGGACGCCTTCCTGGGCATGCGCATCCCCCGTGACGACGAGCGCGTGCTGGCCGTGCGGGCCTTCAACACCCTGCAGCCGCTCTACATCAACGACGTGGCCGGGCAGCGCGACGTGCGCGTGGTGCTCTCCGAGTACGTGGCGGCCAGCGGCATCATGTCTGTGCCGCTGCTGCGGGAGGGCCGCGCGCTGGGCGTGCTGAGCCTGGTGGAGACGGAGGCGGCCAGGCCGTTCACGCCGGTGCTGGTGGAGCGCGCCTCCATTTTTGCCACGCAAGCCTCCATTGCGCTGGAGAACGCCCGGTTGTACCAGGAGACGCGCGACTTGCAGCGCTTCCTGGGGGCCATCGTCGAGTCGATCCAGCAGGGCATCGTCGTGCTGGACCGCGAGGGGCGGGTGACGACCTTCAACGCCTACATGCGCCAGCAATACGGCTGGGAGGACAACGCCCTGGGGCAGGCCTTGTTCGCCTACCGCCCGGCCTACGAGCCGACGCTGGCCCAGGCGCTGGAGGGCGTGTTGGCGACCGGCAGGCCGCACGTGCGCTTCAACGCGGCGGGGCAGGCCCCGGATGGCGCGTCCATCGTCCAGAACTTCTACCTCTACCCGCTGCACGAGGGCCAGGAGGTGACGGGCGTCGTGCTGCTGGTGGAGGACGTGACGGAGCAAGCCCTGCTGGAGGCCAACCTGGCCGAGCGGGCCAGCCAACTGGCGGCGCTGACGGAGGTCTCCAGCCGGCTGACGGCCACGCTGGAGCCGGACGAGGTGATCACGCTGGTGCTGGACCAGTTGGGGCAGGTATTGCCCTACGACGGCGTGACGCTGTGGCTGCGGGAGGGCGACGTGCTGCGCATCGTCTCCGCGCGGGGTTACGAAGGGAGCGCGGAGGAGCTGGTGGGGCTGGAGGTGTCCATCGAGGACAGCGCGCTGTTCCGGGACATGGCCACGCGGCGGGAGGTGCTCAACGTGCCGGACGTGGGCAGGGACCCTCGCTTCCCCGGCGGGGGGGAGCGCCCCACGCGCAACTGGCTGGGCGCGCCGCTGATCAGCAAGGACACGATCATCGGGTTGCTGGCCCTGGACAAGGTGGAGCCGGGGTATTACAGGCAGAATCACGAGCAGCTCGCGCTGGCCTTCGCCAACCAGGCCGCCGTGGCGCTGGAGAACGCGCGCCTGTTCGCCGAGACGCGGGACCGCACCACCACGCTGGCCCAGCAGACGGAGCGGCTGGCCCTGTTGAACCGGGTCTCCACCATGCTGGCCCAATCGCTGGACGTGGAGAACATCCTGGAGATAGCGCTGCAGGAGAGCGCGCGCGCCCTGGGCGGGACTTCCGGGCGGGCGGTGACCTTCGACCTGAGCCAGCAGGTGGGCACAGTGGTGGTGGAGTACCCACGGGGCGACGCGCCGCCGACCGAGGTGATCCCGCTGAGCGACAACCCGGCGGTGGACTACGTGCGGCGGACGTTGCAGCCGCTGGTGGTGGACGAGGCACGCGACGAGCCGCTGCTGGCCCCGCTGCGCCCGGACCTGCTGGCGCGGGGGGTGACCTCGCTGGTGCTGGTCCCCCTGAGCGTGGGCGGGCAGGTGATCGGGATGCTGATGCTGGAGGGCGTGGGGGAGGCCCGCCATTTTGCCGCCGAGCAGGTGGAGCTGGCGCAGACCATCGCCAGCCAGGCGGCCATCGCCGTGCAGAACGCCAACCTGTTCGAGCAGTCGGTGGTGCGCACGCGGGAATTGGAGACGCTCTTCGACGCTTCGCAGGCCACGGCGCTGACGCTGGACCTGGACGAGGTGATCCGCAGCGTGGCGCAGCAGATGCTCTACGCGCTGGACGCCGACGGGTGCGCGGTGATGCTGTGGGACGAGGTGGAGCAAAACCTGGTGGTGCACATCGACCTCAACCGCGAGGGGGACGCGGCGCGGGCCGACCCGCCGGGCACGGTTTATCCTCTGGCCGAGTACCCGGCCCGCCTGCAAGCGCTGGAGGACCGGGCGCTGGTCATCGTGGGGCAGGGCGAGGAGGACGCCGACCCCCGTGAACAGGCCGAGCTGGCGGAGCGGGGGGGCACGGCGCGCATGCTGGTGCCGCTGGTGGTGCGCGAGCAGGCCATCGGCCTGATCAAGGTGGAGCTGCACCGGGCCTTTCGCGCCTTTGGCCTCAGCGAGCAGCGCATCGCCCGGACCCTGGCCGGGCAGGCGGCGATTGCCATCGAGAATGCGCGGCTGAACAGCGAGACGGCGGCCCAGATTCAAGAGGCGTTCATCATCAACGACCTCAGCCGGGCGGTATCCGCTGCGGTGGATATGGACGAGCTGCTGCCCATCGTGCGGGCGCAGATCCCCAGCCTGACGCGGGCAGAGTGGCTGTACCTGGCGCTCTACGACGCCCAGAGCGACACGCTGCGCTTCCCGGTGGCGGTGCACCAGGGCAGGGACGTCCCCATGCCGGAGCGCAGCCTGGGCAACGACGAGTTCTCCTGGATTCTGCGCTTCAAGCGGCCTCTGCTGCTGGTGGGCGGCGAGCTGATGGACGTGCGGCGCAACCTGAACATCGAGACGACGCTGCCGGCGATCAGGAGCTTCCTGGGCGTGCCGCTCTCGGTGGGCGATGAGGCGGTGGGCGTGCTGGCGGTGGGGGATGAGCACAATCCGCGCGCCTTCGGCCTCAACGACCAGCGCATCCTCTCCACGGTGGCCGGTCAACTGGCGGTGACCGTGCAGAACGCCCGCCTGTTCGAGGAATTGCGGCGCTTCAACCAGGAGCTGGAGCAGCGCGTCCGGGAGCGGACGGAGGAGCTGCGGGCGGAGCGCGACCGCCTGAACACGCTCTACAACATCACGGCGGAGCTTTCTGCCACGCTGGACATGGACCGCGTGCTGGAGCGGGCGCTGACGCTGCTGCTGAGCGCAGTGGGGGCCGACCAGGGCGTGATCATGCTGATCGACCACCAGCAGGACCGCCTGTACACCCGCGCCGAGCTGGGGCAAAACCTGGCCGGTCCCGCGCCGGAGGGGGGGCTGCGCGTCAACGAGGGGCTGGCCGGGTGGGTCATCCAGCACCGCCAATCGGTGGTGATCGACGACGTGCAGCAGGACCCGCGCTGGCTGCAAGCCGCGCCGCAGGACGCGATACCGCGCGCGACGCTGGCCGTCCTGCTGGAGACCAGCGACGAGGTGCAGGGCGTATTGCTGCTCTTCAGCGCGCGGGCGGGCGCGTTTGACCAGAATCACCTGCGGGTGGTGGTGGCCGCCGCCAACCAACTGGCGACCAGCATCAACAACGCGGAGCTATACCGCTACATCCGCGAGCAGGCGGAGCGGCTGGGGGAGATGGTCCACGAGCAGCAGATCGAGGCCTCCAAGAGCAACGCCATCCTGGAGGGGGTGGCGGACGGGGTGATGGTGGCCGACGAGGCGGGGCAGATCATCCTCTTTAACAGCGCGGCGGAGCGCATTCTGGGGATCGACCGGCGGCAACTGCTGGGGCGGCCCATCAGCAGCCTGAGCGGCCTCTACGGCGGGGGCGGCAGGCGGTGGATGGAGACCATCCAGCAGTGGATGGCCGAGCCGGCCCGCATTCACAGCGGGGATTACCTGGCGGAGACGCTGGACACGGGGGAGAAGGTCATCAGCGTGGCGCTGTCGCCGGTGCACATGGCCGACCAGTTCCTGGGGACGGTCTCCGTGCTGCGGGACATCACGCACGAGGTGGAGGTGGACCGCATGAAGACGGAGTTCATCTCCAACGTCTCGCACGAGCTGCGCACGCCGATGACCAGCATCAAGGGTTACGCGGACCTGCTGGTGCTGGGCGCGGCAGGCGAAGTGAGCGAGCGACAGCGGGAGTTCCTGCTCACCATTAAGAACAACGCCGACCGCCTGGGGCACCTGGTGAACGATCTGCTGGACATCTCCCGCATCGATTCGGGGCGGGCCAACCTGAAATGGCTGCCGGTGCAGGTGGAGCAGGTCGTCCACGCCGCGCTGGCGAACCTGAGCCAGCGGATCGAGAGCCAGGGCAGAAGCCTGACCGTGCTGGAGGAGTTGCCGGACGACCTGCCGGGCACGTATGCCGACCCGGCCAAGCTGACGCAGATCATCACCAACCTGGTGGACAACGCCTATCAGTACACGCCCGACGGTGGTAAGATAACCGTAGCAGCCCGCCTGGAGGGGGACAGCTTCCTGATCACGGTGGCCGATACGGGCGTTGGCATCCCCCGGAGGCTCCACGACCGCGTGTTTGACCGCTTCTTCCGCAACGACGAGCAGCCACTGGTGATGGAGACCGCGGGGACAGGCTTGGGGCTGGCCATCGTCAAGGAGCTGGTGGAGATGCATGGCGGGCGCATCTGGTTTGAGAGCGAGGAGGGCCAGGGGACGACGTTCTTCGTCATGCTGCCCTGGCGAGAGCAGCCCCCGGCAGGGGCCGAGGCGGAAGAGGCGTAGCAGGCCGCCCCCTGCAACCGGAGGACGGGCCTGGCGAGCGGGAACGTTGCGGGAAACGGAGGGAGCATGGCCAGAATTCTGATCGCCGAGGATGAGCGGGACATCCGGGACCTGGTGGAGTTCACCCTGAAGTACGCCGGGCACGAGGTGGTGACGGCCAACAACGGGCTGGAGGCCGTGGAGCTGGCCCCCCAGGTGGCCCCGGACCTGATTCTGATGGACGTGCGCATGCCCAAGATGACCGGCTACGAGGCCTGCCGCAAGCTGAAAACGATGGACGGCGTGCGGGACATCCCGGTCGTCTTTCTTTCCGCCAAGGGGCAGGACGTGGAGATGAAGGCCGGGCTGGAAGCAGGGGCGATTGACTACATCCTGAAGCCCTTTGCGCCGGACGAGCTGGCGCGCCGCGTGACCGAGATTCTGCGGGGGCTGGGCGCTGGCTGAGCGCGCTGCGGAGCGAGTAAAGGGCGGGTATGAGCGCCATAACCATTGACAACGATCTGGTCCACTACGAGGTGTTGGGTCGCGGACGCCCGGTGATCCTGGTGCATGGGTGGCTGTCTTCGTGGCGGTACTGGATACCAACCATGCAGCAGCTTTCCATGAAGTACCGGACCTACGCGCTGGACCTGTGGGGCTATGGCGACTCAGGCAAGAATCCGGAGCGCTTCTCCCTGGAGGCGCACGTGAAGCTGCTGGACGACTTCATGGAGAAGATGGGCATCCCCAAGGCAGCCCTGATCGGGCATTCGCTGGGCGCGGCGGTGGTCATCCGCTACGCGCTGCAAAGGCCGGAGCGGGCCGCCCGCCTGATGGCGATCAGCGCGCCGGTGTTCGAGACCGCGCCGGGCGACGGGCCGGCGGCGGCCCAGGAAGCCCCCGCCACGCCGGGCGCGGACCAGCCCACCCCAGCGCCGCCGATAGAATCCGCAGCCACGCCGCCCACCGCGCCGGAGACGGACCACACGGGCAATCCCTCCCCGGCGGGTGGGTCCGGCGCGCCAGCGGAGGCAGCCGGGCAGGAGGCCACGCAGCCCATGGAGCCAGCCACCCCGCCGCCGCCCCCGTTCGCCGCGCCGACGGTCCCCCGCCGCCCCCCGGCCCTGGACGTGGGGCTGGGGGAACAGACTCCCCCGCCGGAGATCGTCATCGGCCCGCAGGACGTGCCCCAAGCTGAGGCCAACGCTTCCCCGGCGAAGGCCGCCAACAACCCGCTGCGGGCGCGCCTGGTGGGCGCGGACGCCCGGCAACTGCTGGAGCGGTTCCTGAGCCGGGAGGTGCCGGACTTCGACAAGCTGGGACTGGAAGCGGCCAAGACCGCGCCGACGGCCCTGGCCGCCAGCGCGCTCTCCTTTGATGGGGTGGAGCTGGCCCACGACGTGCGCCGCCTGAGCAACCCCACGCTGCTGGTGCACGGGGAGAAGGACGCCTTTCTGCCGCCGCCCAGCCGCCGCCTGATCGACTTCCTGGCCCGCGACAAGGGCGATTTCCGTTGCGTGATCTGGCCGGAGATCAACCACTTCCCCATGCTGGACGATCCCTCGGCCTTCCACCGCCTGGTGATGGACTTCCTGGAGATCGCCGATCTGGACGATCTGGAGTTCAAGGAGCGTTGGGTCCGCAAGGTGCGCTGAAGGCGCGCCGGGCCGGAGTTGCTTGACAGCGGACGGGCGATCTGTTACGCTCTGAGCCGTATTGACAATCTGACTCGCAGGGGAGCCTGGCGCAAACCGGGCTGAGAGGGCGCTATGAAGCGGGCGCCGACCCTCGACGAACCTGATCCGGATCATGCCGGCGTAGGGAGCGAGACTGGTCGCTGAGTGGGAACCAACGCCGCCCGCAGGTCCGGGGCGGCGTTAAGCGTATAGGGGCGGGGGAGGGAAGATGCGGGCCATCATCTTTGCCAACGGGGACCTGAACCCAGGCCCACTGGTGGACGCGGCGCTGCACCTGGCCCCGGAGTCGCTGATTGTGGCGGCGGACGGCGGGGCGCACCATGCGGAGGCGCTGGGGCTGCGGCCCCACATCGTGCTGGGCGACATGGACTCACTGAGCGGGGCCGATCTGGAGCGTTACCGGGCGCAGGGCATCGCGCTGCGGCGCCATCCGGAGGCCAAAGACGAGACCGACCTGGAGCTGGCGCTGCTCTACGCGGCGGGGCAGGGCGCAACCTGGCTGCGGGTGCTGGGCGGGGTGGGGGGGCGGCTGGACCAGACGCTGGGCAACGTGCTGCTGCTGACCCTGGAAGCGCTGGCCGGGCGCGATGCGCGGCTGGTCGCCGGGCGGCAGGAGGCCTGGATTCTGGGCGCGGGCGAGCACGCCATACAGGGGTCCCCCGGCGATACGCTATCTCTGCTGCCGCTGGGCGGCGACGCGCAGGGCGTGGAGAGCGAGGGGCTGAAGTTCCCGCTGCGCCGGGAGACGCTGCGCTTCGGCCCGGCGCGCGGCATGAGCAACGTGCTGACCAGGGAGCGGGCGGTGGTGCGGCTGGCGGCGGGGATGCTGCTGGCCGTGCACACGCTGGGCCGGGCCTGAGCGCAGGACCCGGTGGGCGTCCGCTGCGCTGCCCGGACGGTTGAAATTGCGAGACTTATTGCGAGGAAGGGAGCCGCTATGGACGAGCGACGAACGGTAACGGTGGCGGTGGAGGTGCTGCCGCTGTGCGACGATCCGTATCCGGTGGTGGACCGGGCCATCGCGGCCATCGCGGCCACCGGGATCACGTACCAGGTGGGGCCGATGGAGACCACGGTGGAGGGCGACCTGGACGCGGCGCTGGCGGCGGCCAAGGCGGCGCACCTGGCCTGCTTCGAAGCCGGGGCGCAGCGCGTGGTGACGCTGATCAAGATCGGGGATGCTGTGGGCGGCAGCACCATCGAGGACAAGCTCGCCAAGTACCGCCCATGAACGGCCTGCGCGACATGCTGACCAAGGCGGCCCCGTCGCTGGCCCTGGTGCTGGGGTTGCTGGTCGTCTGGGAGGTGGCGGTGCGCCTGGCGGAAGTGCCGGCCTGGCTGCTGCCCGCGCCCAGCCGCATCTGGGCGGCCCTGGTGCGCACCTGGCCCCTGCTGGTGCAGCACACCGGGCAGACGCTGTGGGAGGCCGTGTTGGGGCTGGGGGTGGCGCTGGTCACCGGGGTGACGCTGGCCGGGCTGATGGACTTCTGGCGGCCATTGCGGCGGGCGCTGTACCCGCTGCTGGTGATCTCCCAGACGATCCCGCCCTTTGCCATCGCGCCGCTGCTGGTGATCTGGCTGGGCTTCGGGGTAGCGCCAAAGGTGGTGGTGGTAACGCTGGTGTGCTTTTTCCCCATCGCGGTGAACACGGTGGACGGCCTGACGGGGGCCGACCCGGACCTGGTGGCCCTGCTGCGGGCGATGGGGGCCAACCGACGGCAGGTGTGGCGCAAGGTGCGGCTGCCCAGCGCGCTGCCCTCGTTCTTTGGGGGGCTGCGCATCGCGGCGACCTACAGCGTGCTGGGGGCGATCTTCGGCGAGTGGGTGGGGGCGCGGGCGGGGCTGGGCATCTACTTGCAGCGGTCCTTCAGCGCCAGCCTGACGGACCAGGTCTTCGCCACCATCGTCGTGATCGCGGCGCTGAGCATGGGGCTGTTCGGGCTGGTGATGCTGGTGGAGCGGCTGGCCCTGCCCTGGTATTACTCCGCCGCGCGGGAGGAGGCCTGGCCGGAGCCGGGCATCTATTGAGCGGGGCCGGCGTGGTTAGGGTTCGCCGTTTCTATGGTATTACCCAAAGGGCATTTGAGGAATGAGCGATCTGCTGGAGCTAATCGAAGAAATCTCGAAGGAGCGATTTCTAGAAGCCTGGAAGACAGAGAATGAAACGAGTGGGCACTCTGATCAGTTTGTGGAGGATAGGTGGGAAGAACACAGTCAATACAAAGGGTTGCGATACTACGTGGGGACAATCACCGAGCAAGGACTGGACAATCTGGTTCTGTGGCATCATGAACATCCAGATAGGCAAGTGAGGGTAAAAACTGGTGGTGAATTGTTCTGGGATGTCGTCTCGTGCTATTGGCAACAACTACAGAATAACCAAACCGACGACTGCTTGGAGAGGCTGTGGAGAAGAAGCAAGGAATTGGATAAAGTGTTCCAATCATCCGGAGATTTTTTGAGGACTGACTACAGCCTTGGTCGCGTCTTCAATCGTCGCGGTTTAGCGGTGAACAGCGACTTGTATTATCAGGATCATGGCAAAAACAAATTGTACGCCGGGAATTTCCATCGTTTTCCGGGGTATGGGTTGTGGATGAAAGAGCACGGGTATCAGCCAATCAAGGTTTACTACTGTGAAGACCCTCTTGCCCGTTAGGTATGTTAGCAAGTGGGCTTAGTTCCTTGAGGTTCCAAAGGAGGAGGAAGCGATGTTGTTGAGAAAGCTACTGCCGGTGGTGCTGGTCATGTTGCTGATCCTGGCGGCCTGTGGGCAGCCCGCCGAGCCTGCCCCCACCGAAACTGAGGAGGAAGCAGCCGCCGGGGTGACGGAAGAAGAGACAGAGGAGGCCGAAGCAGCCACCGAGGAGGCCGCAGCCGAGGAAGGCGAGGCAGCGGAAGGCCTGACGCCGGTCACGGTGATGCTGGACTGGGTCCCCAACACCAACCACATCGGCCTGTTTGTGGCGGAGGCCCAGGGGTACTATGAAGAGCAGGGGTTGAGCGTGGAGATCATCCAGCCGGCGGACGTGGCGGTGGAGCAGGTGGTGGCCAGCGGGACGGCGCACTTCGGCATCAGCTTTCAGGAGCAGGTGACCTTCAACCGCGCGTCGGGCGTGCCCATCGTGTCGGTGGCGGCCATCATCCAGCACAACACGTCCGGCTTTGCCGCACTGGCGGAAAAGGGCATCCAGACGCCCGCCGACCTGGAGGGGCTGCGCTACGGGGCCTTTGGCTCGCCCATCGAGGAGGCCACGCTGGACCTGCTGCTGGACTGCTTTGACGCGGACGCCTCTACCATCGAGTTCATCAACGTGGGCTACGATCTGATGCCCCTGCTGGAGCGCGACGAGATCGATTTCGCCTGGATCTTCTACGCCTGGGACGGCCTGCGCGCCGAGCTGCGGGGCATCGAGCTGACGGTGCTGATGCTGGCCGACTACAGCGATTGCGTGCCGGACTACTATACGCCGGTGCTGATCGCCGGGGAGAACCTGCTGGAGGAAAACCCCGACCTGGTGCGGGCCTTTATGGCGGCGGTGACGCAGGGCTACGAGTACGCCATCGAGAACCCGGCGGAGGCGGCGGACATCCTGATCGAGGCCGCGCCGGAGCTGGAGGCAGAGCGGGAGCTGGTGCAGGCCAGCCTGGAATGGCTGGCTCCGCGCTTCCAGGACGACGCGCCGCGCTGGGGCGAGCAATCGCTGGAGGTGTGGCAGGAATACGCCGGGTTCCTGCGGAACAGCGGCATCCTGGAAGGCGAGTTCGACCCGGAGGCCGCCTTCACCAACGACTTCCTGCCGGAATGAGTCGCACGTCTGAGGAGGGCAGGGGCGGCGCAGTCCCCGCCCCTGCCGACACGCTGCTACAGCTTCACAACATCAGCAAGACCTTTTACGATGGCCGAGAGCCGGTCCACGCGCTGGATAAGCTGACGCTGGCCGCGCACAAGGGCGAGTTCGTCGTGCTCATCGGGCCGAGCGGCTCCGGCAAGAGCACGATCTTCAACCTGATCACCGGCCTGCTGCGCCCGGACGCGGGGGACATCCGCCTGGACGGGCGCTCCATTGTGGGGCAGACGGGGCTGGTGGGCTACATGCCGCAGCGGGATCTGCTGCTGCCGTGGCGGACGGTGCTGGATAACGTGATCCTGGGGCCGGAGCTGGCGCACCGCCCCCGCAAGGAGGCGCAGGCGCGGGCGCGGGAGATGCTGCCCCGCTTTGGGTTGGAGGGCTTTGGCGACGCTTACCCGGCGGCGCTGAGCGGGGGGATGCGGCAGCGGGCGGCGCTGCTGCGGACCTTCCTGTGTGAGCGGGACGTGCTGTTGCTGGACGAGCCGTTCGGGGCGCTGGACGCCCTGACGCGGCGCGACTTGCAGCGCTGGCTGCTGGATGTGTGGCTGGAGTTCCGCCCCACCATCCTGTTCATCACGCACGACATCCAGGAGGCGGTCTACCTGGCGGACCGGGTGCTGGTGCTCAGCCCGCGCCCCGGCCATGTGATGCTGGAGGTTCCCGTGCGTCTGCCGCGCCCGCGCCGGGTGGTGGACGAGGCCTTTGTGGCCCTGGAGGGGCGGTTGCTGGCGGCGCTGGGGCAGGGGAACGGGGCAGCGGCGTGATGAGCACGATCACCGTGATCAAGCTGGATCACCGGGGGCGGGAGGTCTTCCGCTACCAGGGGGAGGTGCTGGCCCGCAACGCCACCTGGGTGCAGCTTGAGGCGCGTTTTGGGCGGGATGACGTGCCGGTGGCGGAGGGGGTGCGCTTCCGGCGGGGGGACCGCTTTGTGGAGTGGTTCTACAGCGACCGCTGGCACAACATCTTCGAGATACACGACGCGGACGACGACCACCTCAAAGGCTGGTACTGCAACATCACCCGCCCGGCCCTGCTGAGCGGGGATACGGTGCGCTCGGAGGACCTGGCGCTGGACCTGTGGGTGGGGCCGGACGGGCGGCAGGTGGTGCTGGACGAGGGCGAGTTCGCGGCCCTGCCGCTGGATCCCGACGAGCGGCGCAGGGCGCGGGCGGCGCTGGCGGCGCTGCAATGCGCCGTCCGGGAGCGCAGGCCGCCCTTTGACGCCATCCGCGAAGGGTAGCGGTTCGGTTCCCCTTCTCAGGACGGGCTGCCCCCCACCTCCGGATTCTGCACCTCGGTGCCCTCCGGCTCGTCCGGGCGGACCAGCATGACGGGCACGCTGACGCTCTGCACGATCTTCTGCGCCACGCTGCCGAACAGGAAACGGGCCAGGCCGGTCCTGCCGTGGGTGGACATCACCACCAGGTCCACCCCTTCTGTCTTCACGAAGTCGGCGATGGCCGCCGCAGGCGACAATCCCTCCAGGATGACATAGTCGGCGTTGAGGCCCTGCTGCCGGAGCTCGTTGCGGAGGCCGAGCAGGTAGCTTTCCGCGCGCTCTCGAATCTGGTCAGCGATCTCGGTGACTCCGGCCAGGGCGATCTGGTCGATGTATTCGTACATAGGGGGGCGGTAGACGTGCAGCAGGATCAGCCTGGCGCCCTGGCTGCGGGCGATGTGCATGGCGTGGGGGATGGCCCGCTCCGCCCAGCCGGAGCCATCCAGGGGGACCAGGATTTTACGGTAAGTCACTGCGTTCATGGGCTGGCCTCATTGTGATAGGGAATTGGAACTTCCTCGCCGGGCGCGGCTGGCGTCCGGCGTCTGCCTACAGCGTAACGCAAAGCCGTCAGCGTGGCTAGGGCCGGGCCAGGGCCGTGAAGTCGAAGCCCTCCCAGGTGCCGGTGAGCAGGAAGCGGGCGGCGTCAATGGACCCGATCATGAGGAAGGTGAGGGCAAGCCCGGCGACCAGGGGCAGGGCCAGGTCTCGCCAGGAGTGGGCGGCGTTCTCCCGGCGGGTCAGGCTGAGGAAGAGGGCCGTCCACACCATGGTCAGCACGACCACCGGCCCGGCGGCGCTGACCAGGCCGAAGGCCAGCAGCAGGGTCGGGTTCTGGAGGAGAACCAGGGCATCCACCAGGCCGACGATGGCCAGCATGCCCGCCAGCTCCGCCAGGGAATTGAGCGAGCGCTGCGGGGCGGGGCGCTGCCAGGCGATGGCGCTGAAGATGGGAAAGAGCAGGTGGATGAGGGCGATGCCGGTGAGGGAGCCGGTGACCAGGCGCAGCCAGTTCTGCGGCTGGTAGGGGCCGACATAGCCGGGGAAGAGATGCAGGTAGCTGTTGACGCCGTCCAGGCCCATGAGGACGACGAAGGCCCCCAGCGCGACCAGCACGCGGTTGGGGGGCAGGCGGCTGGCGCGGCCCCGCCGGGCGGCAACCAGCACGGCCAGGCTGCTCATCGCGCCCATGTAGATGCCGGTGCAGCGCACGCACAGCGGCAGCGGTTGGCCGTCCACGTGGAAGGAGCGGTCGGCGATGCGGTGGCAGACGGCGTAGCCGATGGCGTCCGCCTTGCCGTAGACGCCGCCCGGCGTGCCCAGCAGCCAGAGCGCCAGGACCAGCCCGGCCAGGGCCAGGACCAGCCAGGCGGTGGTGCGTTTGTAGGGGCGCGCGCGCAGCGGGGCCGGGGCGGGGTGGGGCGGCAGGGAGGGGCGCTGGGTGTGGAGGGTGGACTGGGTCATGGGCAGGGTGGGTCTGTGGCGGCGGGCGAAAAGTGCAGGGTATTTCCCCTGAGGGAGATTATAACATATCCGATCAGTGCATGTCTGCTATAATGGCCGGGCGAAGGCGTTGACTCATCCGCACAATGATGCCAGGAGGGGGTTGAGCTGATGCGGTATCTGATTACCGGCGGGGCGGGGTTCCTGGGCGCAGCGCTGGCCAATCGGCTGGTAGAGGACGGGCATGATGTGCGCGTGGTGGATGACCTGAGCGCCGGGGACGACGGCAGACTCTCGCCGCGAGTCTCCTTCACGCGGGGAGACGTGAATGACGTGCCCCGGCTGTGGTCGCTGCTGCAAGGGGTGGAGTGCGTCTATCACCTGGCGGCGCGGGTGCACGTGCCGGAGAGCCTGCAATATCCCCGCGAGTACAACGCGGTCAACGTGGGGGGGACGGTCAGCGTGCTGGAGGCGATGCGGGACGTGGGCGTCAAGCGGGTGGTGCTGGCCTCGTCGGGGGCGGTGTACGGGGAGCAGGCCGTGCAGCCCGTGCACGAGGGCCTGCCGCCCGACCCGCGCTCGCCCTACGCGGTCAGCAAGCTGGCGGCGGAGTACTACGTGCGCACGGTGGGTATCCTGTGGGGGATCGAGACGGTCAGCCTGCGCATCTTCAACGCCTACGGGCCGGGGCAGCCGCTGCGGGCCTTTTTTCCGCCAGTGATCCCTTCCTTTTTGCAGCGGGTGATCTCCGGGGGCAGCGTGATTGTGCACGGCGACGGCGGCAACACGCGGGATTACGTCTACCTGGACGACGTGGTGGACGCCTTGGTGGCCGCCTCCACCGCGCCGAGTGTGGATCGGCTGGTGATCAACGTGGGCAGCGGGGTTGATACCAGCGTCAACGACCTGGTAGATCTGGTGGCCCGCGTGGTGGGCAAGCAGGTGATCCCGCTGTACTCGGCCAAGACCTCGGCGGGGGTGAGCCGCCTGTGCGCGGACCTGACACTGGCCCGCGAGAAGCTGGGCTACCAGCCCAAGGTCTCGTTAGAAGAGGGGCTGCGCCGCACGCTGGAGCTGGACGAGCGCTTCAGAAGCAGAGCCTAGATCACCGCGCTTTGACCGTATGGCGTATTGTGATGCAGGGGCGGCCCAGGAGGCCGCCCCTACGTGTGCTGCTGGCGGGGTTGGTTTAAGGATGATTCCCCGCGTTCTCGGTGACGTACAGCGTGCCGCCGATGGAGCCGCCGGAGCCAAACGTGCCGATCCAGACATCGTACCTGCCGCCGGAGGGGCTGTTGAAGTCGATGGTGGGGTTGAGGGTGCCGTACGAGTCATCCACGCAGACGTAGCTGCCCCCCGGCGTATTGATGACCATGGTGGTGTCGCCGCTGCCGATGAAGTAGAAGCGCAGCAGGGGAAACGCGCCGCTGAAGTAGTTGACGCTGAAGGAGGGGGCGCTGGTGGTGAAGCCCGTGCACCCACCGCCCAGGTAGGAGACGTTGGTGGGACCCCCAGCCGTCACGCCGACGGTGAAGGGGTCCGGCACGAAGCCGGAGGTGAGCGCGGTGGAGCCGAAAACGGGCGGCAGCGAGAAATTGAGCGTGGCCACAACCGTCGGGGTGAGGGTGACGGTTGAGGTCGGTGTGGCGGTCGGCGTGGCAGTAGCGCCGGTGGGCGTGGCTGTTGGGGTGGCCGTGGGGGTCGGTGTGGCGGTTGGCGTGACCGGCTCCGTTGGCGGCGGGGTGGGCGTCGGCGGGTCGGCGATGAAGGGCAGCGCGGTGCACGGCCCGGCGAGCGTCACCACGCTACCGGCCACCCAGCCCTGCCGCCCGTTGTAATCCACCACGAACCATGTGCTGATGCTGTTGCGCCCGACGACGCTCAGCGCGGTGCCGGGGAGGAGCGCACCGATAGGCGGATAGTTGGTGCCGGGGCCGCTGCGCACGTTGACGTTGATGGCGCTGGTGACCTGGCAGATGGTCGGCGTGGCGGGGGGCACCTGGACCACTGCGCCGGGGGTGGGGGTGATGATGCCCAGGTCCGCGCCGGGCAAAGCCCCGGCCTCCAGGGGGCCGCCGGGCAGGAGCACCATCTGGACGGTGCCCTGCATCTCCGGGGCCTGCCCGGCCACAGAGACCTCATAGAATCCGCTGCCCGGCCCGATCAGCAGGGCGGTCCCGGCCAGCGCCTGGCCGGCCAGCCCGGCGACCAGGCTGCCGGACGGGTCATAGACACGCGCCAGGAAGGCGAAGCCAGGCGAGGCGGTGCTCAGGCTGAGGGTGAGCGAGCCGCTTTGCGGGGCCTGGAAGCTGTAGAGGACCGGCTGCGCGCCGGGGGTGATCTCGATGGTGACGGGCGTGTCCGGGCTGAGGACTTCGCCGGTCCCTGAGGCCCGCCCGCTGAGGGCCAGCAGGAACTGGCCCGGCGTGCCCGCCACGCTGGAAACGAGCAGGCTGTGCAGGCCGGTAGTCTGGATGCGGTGGCTGAGGTGGGCGGTGCGCCCGTCCTCCGACCCGAAGGGGTCGCCGGCGCTCACGCCGAGCTGGCGCTGGTCCGGCCCCAGCAGGCTGACAACGGGCCGGAGTTCCGGGGTGATGCCAACGGCATAGACCGTGACCTGGTCGCCGGCGTTGGCCTGGAACGCATAAATGACGAAGGGTGCTTCGGCGGTGATCTCGCCCGTGACCGTGCTGCCGTAGGTGATGCTTCCCTGGGCCAGGGCCAGGCCCGGCATGGTCAACAGCAGAGTCAGGACGATCCCCAGCACCCCCATGCGTTGCCCTTTAACCATACGCAGCCATTTCAAAAACATAGAACGCTCCTAATCTAGACAATAGCTCTTCTAAAACGAATCCAGCGGCCATCGCGTTCTCCCGCGTCACCGCTGCGCACTATCATATCACGACTGTTTTTGTAAAGATATATCCATTTGCTTCGAAATTCGTCTTTGGTGGAGGCCTGGACTTGCGTAGCTTCACTTTCCATTAAGGCAGCCTGGCCAGGGGCGGGTTGCTGTCGCTGGACGGGGCAGGGCGGGGTATGATCAGGCGGCGACGCGCACCCGTGCCCCGAACGGACTCAGACGATGCCCGACTCGATACAGAACGCTAACCTCAACCTTCAGACGTCCCCACAGGCCCTCTCCGGCGGGCGGATGGCGCGGGCGGCCCTGGTGGTGATGGCGGCCTACGTGGCCAGCGGGGTGCTGGGGCTGGTGCGGCAGGCGGTGATCGGGGCGGCCTATGGGGCCGGGCCGGAGTTCGACGCCTTCGTGGCGGCGCAGCGCATCCCGGAGCTGTTGTTCAATCTGGTGGCGGGCGGAGCGCTGGGGTCGGCCTTCATCCCGGTGTTTTCCGGCTTCCTGGCCAGGGAGGACCAGGAGGGAGCCTGGCGGCTGGCGGGCGCGGTGATCACGCTGCTGACGGCGGCGACGGTGGCGCTGGCGGGGCTGACCTTCGCCCTGGCCGACCCGCTGGTGGCCCACCTCCTGCGGCCCGACGACCCGCCCGCCCAGCAGGCGCTGGTGGCCGCCCTGCTGCGCATCATGCTGAGCACGGTGGTGATCTTCGGCATCAGCGGGCTGCTGATGGCCATTCTCAACGCGCACCAGCACTTCTGGCGTCCGGCGGTGGCGCTGAGCCTTTACAACTTGGGGATCATCTTCGGGGCGGTGGCCCTGACGCCGCTGATGGGCGTGCACGGCCTGGCGTGGGGCACGGTGATGGGGGCGCTGCTGCACCTGGGCGTGCAGGTCCCGGAGCTGCGGCGGATCGGCTTGCGCTGGCGGCCCTCGCTGAACCTGCGCGCGCCGGGCGTGGGGGAGGTGATCACGCTGATGGGGCCGCGCGTGATCGGGCAGGGGGTGGTGCAGATCAACTTCGTGGTGATCGTGGCCTTCACCTCCGGCATGGTGGAGGGGGCTTTGACGGCGGTGCAGACCGCTTTCATCCTGATGTTCACCGCGCTGGGGGTCATCGGGCAGAGCGTGGGCACGGCGGTCTTCCCCTCCCTGGCGACGCTGGCTGCGCGGGAGGACTGGCCCAGCTACCGGCGGACGCTGGGTGGGGCGCTGCGCAGCGTGCTGTTCCTGGCCATCCCGGCCAGCGTGGGCTTAATCGTCCTGGCGGAGCCGTTGGTGGCACTGCTCTTCCAGCGGCGGGCGTGGACGGCGGAGGCGACGGCGGGGACGGCCTGGGCGTTGCAGGGTTTCGCGGCGGGGCTGGTAGGGCATGCTGTGCTGGAGATTCTGGCGCGGGCCTTTTACGCCCTGCACGACACCTGGACGCCGGTCCTGGTGGGCGTGGGGACAATGCTGCTCAACATCGCCCTCAACGTCGTGTTCATCCGGCTGGTGGGGGAGCCGGGCAGCCTGGCGCGGGGGCCGTTCGCCGGGCTGGCGCTGGCGATGAGCCTGGCCACGGCGCTGGAATCCACGGCGTTGTGGCTGCTGCTGCGGCGGCGCATCGGGGGGATGGACGGGGCGCGCACCTGGGCGCTGGCCTGGCGGTCCTTGCTGGCGGCGGGGGTGATGGGCGCGGCGCTGTGGGGCTGGCAGCGGGCGCTGGCGGGCGGGCACGTGCTGGTCGTGGCCGGGTTGGGCGTGGCGCTGGGGGCGGGCCTGTTCTTCGGGGTGGCGCTGCTGCTGGGCCTGGAGGAGGCGCGGGCCGTCCCAGCCATGCTGCTGCGGCGGCTGGGGCGCTGGAGTCGCGCTCCGGGGGCCTGAACTTCTCAGCGCCTCAAACAACTGCCAACACAGGCTGAGCATAGGGTGGGCGTAGGGCGAGCATCAGGCAGCCCCCCAGCTGCCTGTTTATACTTATTGTGAATTTTGGAACAAACCACAGGGGGGCGGGTGGACCCTGCTCCGCCGGTTTCAGCTTACGAGGAGTGTTGAGATGCACGCAAAACCTGTACTTTGCCTGGCCGTCGCGGTGGTGATGGCGGTAGTCGGTGTGTGGGCGGTTGGCCCCCGGCCTGAGACGGCCATGGCGCAGGGGCCGGAGTCACCGGAAGCGGTCGCTGAAGCCTTCTACACCTGGTACCTGGACTACACACGGCCCGATCCGCAGACCGGCGAATTTGACAATCCGCTGGTGGACGGCGCATACCGGGAAAGCCCGTATCTGAGCCAGGCCCTGATCGAGCGGGTGGAGGCCATGGCGGACGAGGAAATGGGCTTTATGGCCGATCCCTTTCTGTGCGCCCAGGACACGCCGGAGCGGGTGGCGGTCGAGCTGATCGAGGCAGGCGAGGAGACGGCATCCGTTCTGGTGCAGACGTACTTCGGCTTCAACCCGCTCCCGCACAACCTGACGGCGCATCTGGTGAGGACCGAGGGCGCATGGCAGATCGACGCGATCACCTGCGGCGAGCGAGTGACGCCGGAGGGGGTGGTGGAGGGCTTCTACCAGGACTACATCGCTTATGCGCGGCCCGTCGCGCAGCCGGAGACCTTCCGCAACCCGCTGGTGGACGGCTTCTACCGCGAGGACGACCGGCTGAGCGCCGACCTGATCGCCCAGGTGGATGAGCAGGTGGCCGCCGGGCAACTGATGGCCGACCCCTTGCTATGCGCCCAGGACGTGCCGATGGGGGTGAGCGCCGACGCGGCCATGGTCGCGGAGGAAACGGCCACGGTCATCGTGCACCAGTTCTTCAGTGGCAACCCTGAACCCAGAGACATCCTGGTGAGCCTGGGGCGGGGGGCGGAGGGCTGGCAGATCGAAAGCATCACCTGCCAGGTTCCGCCGGAAGCCATCGCTGCCCACTTCTACCGGCTGTACAGCATCTTCGCCCGCCACGACCTGGAGACCGGCGGCGAGCGCCAGCCGCTGACGGACTGGGGCTACCGCTGGGTGACGGAATACCTGAGCGAGGGGCTGCTGCGGCAGCTCAGCGAAGGCTTCGCCAGCGGCGAGCCGCGCCAGGCCGACCCAGTGCTCTGCGCGCAGAACATCCCGGCGCGGATCGAGGCGACGGTGGTGGAGTCCGCAGCGGACAGGGCGGTGGTGCTGGTGAGTGGCCAGTACCCCAGCGGGCCAGACAGCTACGAAAGCTATCCACTGGCGACCGTAGAACTGGCCCAGACTGAGGGCCGATGGGCGATCACGGCCATCACCTGCGCCAGGTGAGGCGCTGGCCCGCGCAGACCGGCCTCCTCGCTCACCACGTGTGGGCGGGGAGGCCGTTTTTTTGCGGGAGATTTCACAACAGAGTTCGGCGGGCCTGGGATATCCCCAAGGATATCCCAAGTTTTTCCTTGCGATAACTTGGGATATCCAGAAGTGTGCTATAGTAGGACCACGATTTCTAGAGGGTTGCCAGCGCCGGGCGCGGCGGCCTGTTGCGGGGAGGTGCACGGTGATCCGATTCCGCTACGACGAGGCCTTGCTGGAGCAGTTCCCCACCATTCGCGGGGGTGTGATCCTGGCGCGGGAGGTGCAGGGCGGCCCCACGCCGCCGGGCCTGCTGGCCGCCTTTGAGGCCGAGCAGCAGGCGGTGCTGCGGCGCATCGGCGAGACGCCGCTGGCCGAGATCGAGAGTCTGGCCGCCTGGCGGCGGGCCTTCCGGGGCTTTGGGGTGGAGCCGACGCAGTACCGCAGCGCGGCGGAGGCGCTGCTGCGCCGCCTGACCAAGAAGGGCGACATCCCCAGCCTGAACCGGCTGGTGGACCTGGGGAATCTGGTCAGCATTCGCTACGCCATGCCGGTGGCCGTCTTCGATACGCGGGAGACGACGGGGACGGTAACCGTGCGCTTCGCGGAGGGGAACGAGCGCTTCACAGAGCTGGGGTCCGAGGCGGTGGCGCATCCGGAGCCGGGGGAGGTGATCTTCGTGGACGAGGCGGGGCTGGTAAGCGCGCGGCGGTGGTGCTGGCGGCAGAGCGCCCAGAGCGCCTCCCGCGAGGATACGACAGAGGCGATCCTCACCGTGGAGGGGCACCACGACGGGGCGGAGGAGGACGTGCGCGCCGCCGTGGACGACCTGCTGGCGCTGCTGGCGGAATACGCGGGCGGGAGGCACGAGTCGGCGGTGCTGGGGCCGGGGAACGCAGTATTTGAAGCTTGATCTGGCTTTTACGAGCCGTTGTCCAGTGTGCTCCACTCGGCTTGCTCGCGCTCGATGGCGGGCACGAAGACCCGCCATCGAGCGAAATGCTGGACTGGAGAGGCGGAATCTCAAGAGCCGATCTGGGGGCAGAAGCCTGCGTTTCTTTGCTGCCCTACTCCGTCAGCGGCTCGCCGGTGCGGGCGGATTCGACGACGCGGATGATCGCGTCGCTGACACTGGGCGCGTATTCTTCGTTGGTCACGAGGGTGATGTGTCGTGCCCCGCCGACCTCTTGGTAGACGCTGTTGGTGGAGAGAGCAGCCAGCTCATGTTGTAAGGCAAGCTCGGTGTCTCTATGCGGCCCCTCGGGGTAGTCCACTGCCACCAGCACTTGCAGGGGGAGGTTGCCGAGGTCCCCGGCTGCCCGTGCCTCATCCAGGCTGGCGACCATGGCTGCCGTATCGGCGCGCTGCGTGTCCCAGTACTGCCAAGAAGACATGTTCGCTCTCAGCGCGTCGTTTTGCGCCGCCGGTAGCCCAAACTGCTGCCCGCTCACAAAGAGACGCATCAGCCCAAAACGCGATATCACCGCGCTGACGTTCCCCAGGGTCTGGACCGTTTCGATGGATTCGCCTTGCCGCGCCCAGTTGTCGGGGTGGGTGGCATCGACCAGCACCATCCCAATCACCTCGCCAGGATACTGCGCGTTGTAGACACGGACATAGACGCCGCCCACCGAATGTCCGACCATCACGTAGGGCGGCTCAATCCCGGCTGAACCCAGGAGTTGATGGAGCTCCGAGGCGATTCGCTGTGCATCACGTGGCTCAGGACCGGGCTCACTCCAGCCATAACCGGCGCGGTCGTAGGCGCAGATACGGGTGGATGGCTCGACCGCCGACTGTACCAGCGCCCAAGTGGCCGAGAAATGGCCGCCTGCTGCCTCGAGGATGACGGTGGGGCTGCCTTCACCTGTACAGAGGATGTGCAAACGGTGACCTCCGACGTCTACCATCTGGCCGGGCGGCGGATAGGCCTGCCGGTCGCTGGCTTCGGCGACTGTCTGGAGGATGAATCCCAGCGCGATCAGGGCCGCCAGTACGACGAGTAGGCCCAGCAGCCCGCGCCGGACGAAAAAAAGGCAGCCGCGCTTGCGGGAATCGCCCGATTGCGGCGCGACGATTTCATTCGTGGATATAACAGTGCTCATGATTATTCCTTTGTAATCTGCAAGCCATACTGTTCAAGTAGCTCACTCTAGTTGGAAAGCGGTTTATTATCGTGGAACGACGGGCGAGTCACCCAAGCCGGTTAGGGCTGCTGTGCCTCGACGGGACTTGCCTCAGCCACCAGCGACTTTCCCTCGCGGACCGCCTCTACAACCTGAAGAATGGCCTCAGTCACGACACGCGCGTCTTTCTGCTGGGATAGCAGCCCCTCGTGATAAGCGCCCTGGACCGTAATGTGCTGGCTGTTCGTTGAGAGCGCCGGCAGTTCCGCTTGCAGCGCCGTGAGTTTCTCAGCCATTCTCGGCTGCTCCGTCACGCTCAGGACAATCAGCGGCATTTCGCCCAGATTCCCCGCCTGGTTGATGAAGGGACGCGAGATGGCATCCCAGGCGAGAGCGGCATCCCCGCTGGTGGAGAGGGCGCGGGGCGTACTGGCGAAGGCCATCAGTTCAGCGTACTGCTGGGCCGGCAGCCCATTGGCGAGCAGTTTGTATTCCCCGTTGAAGACGCGAAAGAGGCCGAAGCGAGCCAGAAAGCCGGAAACCTTGTTCCCATATCCCAATACCTTGCTGGAAACGCCGAAGCGCGCCCACTGATCCGGGTGAGAGCCATCCACCAGCACCATGCCCGCCACTTCGTCTCGATACAGGGCGGCAAAAGCCCGGACAGCCAGGCCGCCATAGGAGTGCCCGGCCAGCACATAGGGGCCGGGGATGCCTGCCTTTTGCAGGGCGGCATGCAGCTCTCTGGCGCTCTGTCCGGCGTCACGAGGCGTGGGGCCAGGGTCGCTCCAGCCGAAGCCGGCTCTATCGACGCCCACCACCGGCGCAACCCTGGCAACTTCCGGCTGTACCCACGCCCAATTGGAAGAGAAGGACACCATGCCCGCTTCAAGAATCACCGTTGGGCCGGGGTTATCCTTGTCCATGATGTTCAAATGCAGCCGGTAACCACCGACATCCACCAACTGACCTGGCGGCGGAAAGCGACGTCTATCGCGCTGGGAAGCAGCGGTTTGATAGACAAAGCCGATTGCCGCTATGCCGATCAGTACTGCCAGGATTATTGTCAGAATATTCATCACGATCTCCATAGTCTTGTTTCGTTCGTCTCAGGAACAAAGGATTCGTCACACTCACTGTACATGGTGTGGGATGGGTAATAGCTGATTTAGAAGGACGATTGTTCGGGGAGGGACGTAGGGGGTTGCTCCAAGCTCCCGCTCCCCGGTCAGTGGTGTTGAGGACAGAAGTCGTGCCGACAAATAAGTTTATACTTAAATTAGCTCAATGTCAACAATTCAGTTAATAGAGAAATCCATCACAATATGGAACGGAAGACTGCGCCGACGTGACGAGTCTGGCACGACCTAAGCAGAAGCGATGGCTCTGAGGCTTTCGCGCTGTGACGTGAGGGGGCGCTTGGGCAGGAAACTGGCATCTGAGATTTGCTCTGACCCTTACGGGCCGCTGTCATCCAGTGAGCCCCATTCGGCCTGTTCGCGCTCGATGGCGGGCACGTAGATCCGCAGGCCGAAGCGGGTGAGGAGCACGGCTCCTAGCCCCACCGCCGCGCTGAGGGCCAGCGGCACAATGCCCAGCAGCGGGAGCTCGCTCAGGGCGTCGACGGCGAGGATGAGCAGCAGGGTGCCCAGGAAGGCAGCGGCAGGCGGGGAGAGCTTCCAGCGGAGCCGGCGGGCCAGGAGCCGCCCGATCAGCAGCCCGATGGCCGCCCACCCGTAGGCGACCAGCAGGGCAAAGACCAGAATCCCCAGCAGGGCGAGGGGGATGAGGAGGATGGTGAAGGCCATCATAACCAGCAAAGCCGGGGCCACCAGGAAGACCAGCAGACCCATCGCCCCAGAGTCCACCGGATGCTCTTTGATGGCCCTGGCCGTGCGCAGGGACGGCCCCGGCGTAAAGCGCACGAAGAGGAGGGCCAGCAGGGCCAACAGCAGGGATTGTCCCAAAGACCACAACACCTGCTCCGCCAATGGCTGGTCCCGGCCACCTGGCAGCGAGGGGACCTGGACGCTGCCGGTCTCCACGGTGCCGCTGATGGTTGCCCCTGGAGAGCGCTCAAAGCTGCCGCCGCCGACGTTGACGCTGCCGCCAACCCTGGCCTGGGGGCCGAGACGCAGGTCTCCGCCGACGAGCGTGGCGTCCCCGGCCACCGCGCCGTTGATCTCCACCGAGCCGCCGAGCATGAACAGCGATCCGGTGACCTGCGCGCCCTGGTCAAGCAGAACTTCCCCATCGACCACAATGATCTCACCGCTTACGGTATCGCCAGGGCGGAGGGTATGCGTTCCGCCGCGGATCAGGGTAATGCTGTAGACCTCCTGGTCCTGGCAGCCGGTTGTCAATAGCGCAAGCAGCAGCACGAGGAGAATCCGATGGCAGCGTTTCATCTGCTCTCCCCTTCGGGTGAGTTGATCCTGCGGGCGCGTACGGCAGCTTCCGGGAACAGCGAGAGGGCCAGCATCAGCAGGAAGAAAAGGATGGCCAACGAATCGACGATGCGCAGGTGCTGGTCTAGGGAGATGCCGGTCGCCTGCCATTGCAGAGCGAGGGCGGTGCTGAGGAAGGTGGCGGTCCAGCCGGAAAGGGCAACGCCCAGCGCCGCGTTGAAGCTGATGGTGCGCGGCGTGGAGATATCCGCCCAGATGGCAAAGTTGAGGACGGTATAGAGGCTGACCGCCGTGGCGTAGAGCGCAGGCATGGCCAGCGGCGCACTTTCCCCCAGTGTGTTGCGGTTGTGGAAGGCGTACATGAGGTGGGTGAGAGCGAAGATGCCGAAGATCCAGAGGAAAAGCTGTCTCTCCTCTAGAGCGGCGTAGAGCACCCCGGCGATCAGGGCTGCCAGCACGTGGATAGCGGCGATAAACAGGCGAACCGAGGATTCCGGCGAGTGCCAGGCGGTGTTGAAGTAGAGCGGCGTGTCAATGAGGCGGAGGAAGCCCAGGCTGTCCACGAAGTAGACGCCGAACATCAGCACAATGAGGACGATGAAGCGGCGATGGACCTGAACGCGGCCCTGGGCGTCGGCGCGCACGTAGCGCCCGCGCCCGAAGGCCGGGCGGGTGTGCTGGGCAGCCAGCCGATCCATAAAGGGCAGGCGAGCG
>FWPU01001637.1_pt1 | contig 66260 bp, 53 predicted proteins | sample 2228361 | NCBI WGS metagenome assembly FWPU01 (sample SAMEA103939777, study PRJEB20133) | metagenome
CCGCAGGGCTTCCAGCAGGCGGTGCGTGGCGGTGACGTTGTGGCGGTTGTAGGCGTCGAAGTCCTGCCAGCTCCGCACCAGTCCCGGCATAGCGGCCAGGTGGAAGACCCATTCTGCCCCCGCCAGCAGCTCCGGCGGCACGCCCGCGGCCAGGTCCAGCTCGCAGAGCCGGAAGCCTGGTCGCCCGCACAGCCCGGCCAGGTTCGCCTCCTTGTCCGGCCGCGGATAGTAATCCGTGAACGCATCGATCCCGATGACTTCATGACCGTCGGCCAATAGCCGCTCGCACAGGTGCGAGCCGATGAACCCGGCCGCGCCGGTGACGATGCACTTCATGGCATCCCCTTCCTGGCATCCCTTCCCCGGGGCGAATCTACCACGTCGCTGACCACTCGAGCAAGCCCGGATCGGACCACGCGGGCCAGCCCGGAAATGGCCAGTTAGGCCAGCTCAGAGGGGGTCGGTCGGGATTTCAGTTCGAGGAGATGCGACTTCTCGACTCCCCATTCCCCACTCCCGATTCGCGGTCGGTCGGGATTTCAGTTCGAGGAGGTGCCCGGTTCACCGGTGTCTGGCGGGGGACGGTTCCACTGCCGGGCCAGACGTCGCCGCTGCCGGTAGACGATTAGGTCGCGGTGCAGACGGGCCTGGTGGTCCGCCTGCAGCTCGCGGTAACGGGCCATCCAGTAGCGGCGGATTGCCAGGGCGTCGGCCATTGCTAGCCCAACCACTAGCCCCAGCATCAGGATGATCGCGATCCAGTAGTAGCCGACCCAGCGGGTGAAGGCTTTGTCGGCTTGCTGTTGGGCGGCGTCGACGGCACCGCCGGCCGCCACTTCCGCCTGGTGCCGCTGCGGGATGGCTACCAGCCGCTCGTCCATGCCGCCCAGATAGTAGGTGCCGATCATTAGGCCGATGATGGCCAGCAGCACGGCGATGGTCAGGCGGCGGCGGGCCTGTCGTCGGTAGTGTTGATAGTCCTCCGGCGGCAACAGCGGCTCGTCGCGGAGGCGTCGCAACAGTTGGACCTGCCGCACGCCCGCACCGATGCCCAGCAGTACCAGCAACGTCGCCAGCGACACGCCGAGGATCACCGCGTTGGCCTCCGGTTCACCCCGATGCGGCCGCTCGCCCGTGGCCGCACCCCATCGGGTTGGCCGCCGCTGCAGCCAGTCCAGCCAGGGCCGCACGATGCCGCCGGCTCTGCCCCGTCTGTCCCGAGTCGTCACGGCGACTGGCGATCGGCGTATCGCCCCGTCAGGCTACGGCAAAACCCAGGGTGATTGCCCACTATCGTATCCGCCGCGGGGCTTGTCCGCTAGTTGGACGGGGGGCCGTCGCGACAGGAATGTTATGTACAAGTGTCACGTATAGCTGATATTATGTACAATTATGCACTACAAGTCGCCGGAAGTCAAATGGATTTTGCAAAACATGTCCCCACGCGCGGCATGACCGCAAGCGGCGGTCTCAGGGCAGGCGAGCGTCCGGCGGCAGGCGCAGCTCTGTCCCCGCCGGAACCCGCGCGGCGTTGACCTGCGGGTTGAGGTCGTACAGCTCCACCCACCGCTGCTCGTTGCCGAGCAGTTGCCGGGCGATGGTCGGCAGGCTCATGCCATCGACCGGGACGCGAAAGATTTTCGCACCACCGGTGGCGGCGGGGGCGAGGGGCCGGTGGCTGTAGGTCGGCGGGGCGTTCCACGGGTCGCCGGCCGGGACGGTCTGACTGGCGGGGACGACGCCGCTGCTGCCCGCGGGCATCAGGCGTCGCAGGATATATAGCGGCGGCACATCGACCGGCCCGGCCCCGTGCAGCGGCTTGTTGCGGTTGTAGGTCCGCAGGGCCGGGGCAAAGCGGGCGTCGCCGTAAAAATCCTTGCTGATCGACTCCCAACTGTCGCCGGGTTTGGGTTCGTAGATGTCCACGTCGTAGGAAGTCGTCGGCGGTCGCTCGGCGGGAACGGGCGGAGTGGCGGCCAGCGGGTTGTCCCCGCGAGCAGGCGACAGAGCGGGGGCGGCGGACACCGGGGCGGACGCGGCGATGGGTGTCGACGGAGCCGATTGTGCCGACCGAGCTGATGGTGCCGACGGGGTCAGCGGCGCCGGCGGGACCACTTCCACGGCGGGAGCGGCCGGCGGCACGCCCGACCCGCCCGGCGGGCCAGCTCCTGGGACCGACGGGGCCGAATTTGTGGGGGCCGAGGGAGTGACGGTGGCCCCTTGCGGTGGTGTCGCCGGAGGAGTTCCGGCGGGCGGCGTCACGGGGGGCGAGACGGCAGGCGGCGGTACGGCTGGTGGCATAGCCGGGGGCGTGGCCGGGGGCGTTCCTGTCGGCGACGGGACGGCGGGGGGTGAGGTGACCGGCGGCGGTATGGCCGGTCCGGTGGCCTCCCCGGCGCTGGACGGCGAGCTAGCCGATGGCGTCACGGGGGGCGTGACGGCGGGCGGCGGTGCGGCTGGTGGCATGGCTGGGGGCGTTCCTGCGGACGGCGCGATAGCCGGAGGTGTAACAGGTGGCGTCACGGACGGCGAAGGCGGTGCGGTTGCCGTGGCAGGCGGCGGCGGTACGACCGGTTCCACGCCGCCAGCAGGAATCACGGGGGGCACGAGCCCCGCTGGCGGCGGCGGGCTAGCTGCTGCAGGTGCGGGGACTGTCGCCGCCGGGGGCACTGGCGGGGCCAGCGGGGCCGGCAGGGCGGCAGAAGGGCCGGCGGGCGCCACCGGCGGCACGCTCGCGGGCGGCGGTGCCGGTATCGCCGGGAGGGCTGGCAGGTCCGGCGGTGGGATACGCTCCTCCCGCTCGGCCGCGGGCGGCGTCCTTCCTGGTGTCGCTTGCGACGAATCCGACAATTGGCGGGGCGACGGCTCAGACGCTCCGGATCGGGATAGGTCCGTGGGACGGTCGCCGCGCACGGCCTGGACGGCGTCGCCGGCCCGGGCCAGGACGGTGGAAACGTCGTTCACTTGTGGCGGCCCATCCGCCGGAACCAGCAGATGGGTGAGGGCGTAACCGGCTGCCAGGCTGCCGAGGGCGACGGCCGCGATGGCCCACTTGCGGCGGCGGGCGCCGGACGGACTGCTCCCCTGGCTGCGCGGTCGCCACGGCCACCAGCGGCGGAGCCTGGTCCCCGGACTGCCACTGCTCCCTCGGGCAGCCGCCCCGCCGGGACTTCCTGTCCCGCTTGCCTGTGTCGTCATCCCTGACCCTCCTGCTGTTGCCGCTGTTATTACCGGCCTGCGGCGTCGTGCGGAGTTTCCGGACGTCGCTGGCCGACCGTCCTCCCTCCGAGCGCTCCTACCTGCGGGGGAGGGGATCATGCGGGTGGTGGAACGGGTGCGGAACGGCCTGCTGGCCCGTCCGCTGGGCGATCCGCAGCTTGGCGCTGCGGGCGCGGGGATTGCGGGCGATCTCCGCCGCGGTAGGCACCACCGGTTTTTTGGTCAGCACCTGCCAGAACCGGGCGTCGCGGAAGGCCTGCTTGACGCGGCGGTCCTCCAGCGAGTGGAAGCTGATGATGCCGACGCGGCCGCCGGGACGGACTACCCCCGGCAGCAGGGCCAGCAGACGGTCCAGGGCCTCCAGCTCGGCGTTGACGGCGATCCGCAACGCCTGGAAGGTGCGGGTGGCCGGGTCGATCCCGCCGCGGCGGGGCACGCAGCTCCGGACCAGCTCGGCCAGCTCCCGCGTCGAGTGCAACGGCCGTCGTCGCCGCTGCTCGACGATCCGCCGGGCGATCCGCCGGCTGAACCGCTCTTCGCCGTATTCCCACAGGATCCGGGCCAATTCCGCCTCGCTCCAGCTATTAACGATCGCCGCGGCGGTCAGCTCGCGGTGCGGGTCCAGCCGCATGTCCAGCGGCCCGTCGTGGCGGAAGCTCAAGCCCCGCTGCGGCGCGTCCATCTGGTCGCTGGCGAATCCCAAATCGGCCAGCACGCCGTCCACCGCCGCCACGCCGCAGTCGGCCAGCACCGCCGGCAGGTCCTCGAAACGGGCCTGGACCAACTCCACCGGCAGCCCTTGCAGTCGCCGCCGGGCCAACTTGAGCATCTGCGGGTCCTGGTCGAGGGCGATCAGCCGCCCCTGCGGCCCAATCGCCTGGGCCAGGTGCCAGGCGTGCCCGCCGCCGCCGACCGTGACGTCCACCCACGTCTGCCCCGCCGCCGGCGACAGCCCCTGCAGCACCTCCTCGAGCAGAACCGGCTGATGCCCAATCGCCTCATCCCCGGCCGACGCCTGCGACGGCAATGCCGATCCCGATTCCGCCGCGGCCGCTTGCTGGCCAGCCCCGGGCATAAATTGCAGTTCCTTGCCGGTCAAGCCGAACTCCTTGGGCAAACAGGCCGCCGACGGTGCGGTTCCAACCGCCCGCCGTACGTTCCATTGTTCCGTCACCCCATTGTACATAAGATGGTATGAACCCTCACCACTGGCGTAGCGATGGCCGCCGGCGTGGGTTGCCCCTCCGCCACGTTAAAAACAAGGGAGACCGATCATGCCGACCGTACTCGACGACATTTCCGCCGAAATCCTGGAGCTGAAACGGCAGCGGCGAGCCTTCTTGCTGGCCCACTACTACCAGCAAGGGGAAATCCAGGAGCTGGCCGACGTCACCGGCGACAGCCTGAAGCTGGCCCGGGCCGCCGCCGCGGTGGACAATCCGGTGATCGTCTTCTGCGGCGTATTGTTCATGGCCGAGACGGCCAAGATGCTCAATCCGGACAAGATCGTCCTCGTGCCGGACTTGCAGGCTGGCTGCAGCCTGGTTGATGCCTGCCCCGCCGACCGCCTCGCCCGCTACCAGGAAATGCTTCGGGCCAACGGCCGCCGCTTCCAGACCGTCTGCTACATCAACAGCTCGGCCAAAGTCAAGGCCCTCTCCGACTGGGTCGTGACCAGCGGCAACGCCGTCGAAGTCGTCCGCGACCGTGTTCCGCCGGACTACGAAATCCTCTTTGTCCCCGACAAGCACCTCGGGGCGTACCTGCAGGACGTGACCGGCCGCCGCATGATCCTGTGGGATGGCGCCTGCATGGTCCATGAAATCTTTAGTCTCAGCGACTTACTGGCCATGAAGCGGCGCTACCCGCAGGCGGTGACCATCGCCCACCCGGAATGCCCGCAGAACATCCTGGCCCATGCCGATTTCATCGGCGGCACCGAAGCGATGCGGCGACACGTGGCCGGCTATACCCAGCCGACCACCTTCCTGGTCGCCACCGAGGCCAACATGATCTGGGAGCTGCAGCGGCATTATCCGCAGCACACCTACTTGCCTGTGCCAGGGGTAAGCTGCGCCTGCAACAAGTGCCCGCATATGGCCCGCAACACGTTGGAAAAAGTCCGCGATTGCCTGAAAAACCTGGCGCCGCGGATCGAGTGGCAGCCGGAGTTCGACCGGGCGCGGGAAGTCCTCCGCCGCAGCCTGCTCGATCCGCCCCCGGCCGCACCGGCCCCGGCGGGGGACTGAGCCGCCGTCGGTCGAGGCGGCCACAGTTGTCCTTTTGGCCGCAGCCGCAATTTCCGGCGAGGAAGGAGCCATGCCCGCTTACGTGCCGTACCGCTTCCTGGTCCGACTGGCCCATCCCTGCCCGTATGTGCCGGCGATGCCCCGCCTGGACGACGACGACTTGCTGGCCATCCCCGCAAGCGGCCGCCTGCGGACCGAAGACCTGCTGTCCGGCCAAGCCGTCTTCGCCGATGTCCGCCTCGGCTGGAACGAGCACGGCCTGGGGGTGCAGGCCGAAGTCCGCGGCAAACGCCTGCCGCCGGCCGGCGACCGCGAGCGACCCCGCTCCAGCGACGGCCTGAGCCTGTGGATCGACACCCGCGATGCCCGCCGCAACCACCGCGCCAGCCGCTTCTGCCACCAGTTCGCCTTTCTGGTCACCGGCGACGGTCCGGATCGCGACCAGCCCTTCGTCGTCCAACTGAAAATCCCGCGGGCCCTGCAGGACGCCCCGCTCGCCGACCCCGCCCGCATCCCCCTGCGCGTGCACCGCCGCGACGACGGCTACCGCCTGGCCGCCTTCCTCCCGGCCGCCGTGCTCCACGGCTACGACCCGGAGGAGCACCGCCGCCTCGGCGTCTATTACGTCCTCCGCGACCACGAGCTAGGCGACCAGTTCCTCCACGTCGGCTGGGATTTCCCCTTCAGCGAAGACCCGTCGCTGTGGGACGTGCTGGAGTTGACCGGTCCGCCACCTGCTGGACCGCCGGACGCTCCCGGCCGCAGGAAAAGCAGGCGCTAGGGACGACGGCGAACGGGCCGACGCGGTATGAGAGGCATAGCGACGGTGACAAGCGAGCGGACGTCGCAATTGAGAGGGCAGGCCCTAGGGAGAGTGGCGGATGGGCCCCGATCGTGCGGCGAGCGGCTCAGGCGGTCGCCGGGGAGGTCCGCCGCAGGCGGTATCGCAGCCCCGCCGCACCCGCCATCAGACCCAACACCAGCCACGTGACCGGCTCGGGGATCGGCTCCGGCCCGCCGCCACCGCCACCGCCCCCATTCCCATTCCCATTCCCATTCCCGTTGCCATTCCCATTCCCGTTGCCATTCCCATTCCCGTTGCCATTCCCATTCCCGTTGCCATTCCCATTCCCATTGCCGTTGCCGCTTCCCTGCCTCTGGTAGAGACTCATGTGGGATAATTCGGCTTGCTGTCCTTTGCCCACCGTAAGGGCCTGGGTATCGAACAAGAATCCAAGCACATTGCTGAACGAACTGTTGAAGTAATATGCGGTGTATTGATTTCCGGCCTTCAGGGCGATGACGAATGGCCCGTTGATGGGGTTATCGAGCAAGATCTGACCGGTTGTTGTGTTGGAATGAGATGTGAATGGCCCATTGTTGGTATCGTCGGACGATCCGACGAGTACCCAGTCAGTAAAACCAGTGTTGAACAGGTTATGGTTGTTGAGGCGATCGAGCAAATCGGTAGGTTTGTCGTTTCCAGAAAACGGTCCGTCTGCGTCGGTGGCCGGCAGGGCGGTGATCGGCGGCCCCAGTGATGTGATCGCCTGGACATCAGATGTAGACACAGGGCCGGCGAGGCTGACGTTGGGGAGCAGGGCGGCACACACGGCGGCCGCCAGCCAGCGGCACGCGGACGACGCGGCGGGCAGACGTTGGGCGAACATGGTTCAGACTCCTCGCAGGGTGCGAAACCCCGGTACGTGAGGGGGTGCGGACGCGGTCCGGACGCCGGGCCGCCGCACCTCGCTCGGGTAAAACTATTGAATTCTAAAGGACAGGAGGGGATAGCACAAGAGAAAATACATGAAAATTGCAATTATTTTTTCACATGAATTATTGCTATAAATGAAAAATTGATGTTTATAGTGCTATTTGAGACGGAACATTAGGGAAAATCAGTTTTTACATGAATGGATTTGGCGGCAGATGAGAGGGGATGGGGGAGGTGTTTTGCCGGGCGGTAGGGCGGGCGTCACTTTTTCGGCTCGGCAAGCTCCATCGGCAGGCGTAGCTCCGGCTTGCGGATGTATTTCATTGCTTCGGCCACGCCGAGGCGGAACTGTTCTTCGGGCAACGAGGCGATAAGCTGTTCACGGTACTGTTTGGGGTTCTGCCCTTTGGGGACGTTTTTGAGGGCGGTTTGGAACTCGTCGGAGTTCATCCGCTGGTCGCGGAGTGCGGCGAATTTTTTCTCGAGTTTTTCGAGGGCGGGGAGGACGCCCTGGGCGGCCTTGCCCATGGATACCAGGCAGCCGAGGGTCAACTGGAATTCGAGGGGGTTGAGGTCCTGGACGCTGGGGAGGGAATCGGGCGGCAGCAGTGCGGCGACGGCGTCGAGGCGTTTGCCGCCAGCGGCCTGCTCGCCGAACAGGCTCAACGCCTGCAGGGCCTGGATCCGCGGGCCAGGCTCGCCGGCGCTGAGGTGCTTGGCGATGGCATCCAGATGGGCGTCGGACACTTCCTTGGGATCGAACCGCATCAGCACCACGCGGCACCAGATCTCCAGTTGCGGGTCGGTTTCGTAGCTTTTGCCCTTGGGATTGAGCCGCTCCCGCATGCGATCGGCGACGACGGCGGCGCTTTTCCAATCGAAATTGGGGGGGGCGTTCCCCTTGGGGCGGGGTCCGAGCCAGGGCGGCCCGAGCAACACCAGCGACTGCAGGGCTTCGAGGCGGACGGCGGCGGCCGGATCCGAGGCCAACGTTCCGGCCAGCCGCTGCAAGGCCCGGATGTTGGGACCGTGGGTCTCGTTCAGGCCGATTCGTCCCAGGGCATTCGCCACGGCCTGACGGGTGACGTAGGCCGGATCGTTGCAGACCACACCGGTCAGTTGGGTGACGGCGATTTCCGCCTGCGGGCCGAACGCCGCCAGGGTCTGGACGGCGGCCAGGCGGGTCTGCGAGCCGGGGACCCCCTGATCGACGGCGTTGGCCAGGGTGATGATGGCGTCCTTGAGGTCTTTTTCGTCCAGCCCCAGCATGACAGCGGTGCGGTAGGCGGCCATGCGCACGCCGGGGTCCTTTTCCTGCCGCATTCGCTCCAAGATCTTTTTGGAACAGATCTTACGCACATCGGGGCCGAACGCCGGCAGAGTGTTGAGGGCCAGCTCCCGCTTGCCGGGATCGGGGTCGTCCACCTCCTTGAGCCACTCCTGGACCCCCTTGTTAGCGATGTTGGTGGGCCATTTCATTTCCGGCACCGGCGGCGTGGACGTTCCCTCGGGGGGTGTCTGGGCGGCGGCGACCATCGCCAGCGTGCCCGCAAACAACAGCGCGGCGGTGCAGCAACGGTTCATGGTAATCCTCCCGGCATCGAAACTTCTGGCTGCGGCGTGTATAGTTTCAGCATAGCCTGCGGGGGCGAGCGGCCGCAACGACAATCGTACCCCTGCCGCGGCGGCGGCCACTATATCATAGACGTGTCCGCCGGCCGTCCTTGCATCACACGGACCTGACATCGTAAGGATAGACGCCGCGGGGACACCGGACGTTGGCACCGGAGGTTGGCACCAGAGGTTGGCACCAGAGGTTGGCACCAGACGTTGGCAGGAGGACTCCGCCGGGCGGCCGGGCAACGTTTGGGCGGTCATCAGATAGATGGCTATCAGATAGACGGTCAGAAGATGGACGGTCAACCGATAGACCGTTGACAGATAGACCGAAAACAGATAAACGGACAATTGATTAATACTTATTTGACAGATAGGCGCACGCGATGGCTCTGGAGTTTTACTGTCCGCAGTGCAACGGCGAGCTGCATGTCCCCGACGAGCTGAGCGGGGAGGTAATCCGTTGCGGCGAGTGCCAGACGCTGCTGCGGGTGCCGGCGACTTCGTATGGGGTGGCGGAGCGGGTGCGGGAGGGAGGGGGTCCTGCTCTGTCGCCGGAGGTGCCGCCGCCGCTGTCGCGGGAGGTGCCGCCGCCGCTGCCGCGGGAGGTGCCGCCGCGGCGATCGGCCTCCAGCGAGCTGGAAGTGATCGAGGAGCCGCGGCGGCCGGCGGGTCGCAGCGTCGCATTTTGGGTGTTTGTGGTGCTGCTGACCCTGATGCTGGGGAGCTGCCTGTGCTGCATTGGCCTGGCATTGTGGATGCCGCAGCCGGAGTGGCGGCCGTTCCAGTCGCCGACCGGGAACTACCGGGTGGAGCTGCCGGCCCCGCCGCGGCCGAACATGCCGCCGCTGCGCGACCATCCACTGTTGCGCAACGAGACGACTGAAGGGACGATCCTGAGTAGTCACAACGAAGAGTACCGGGTCATTCACTGGCGGGTCGATCCGTTGCAGCGGCTGGTCCGCCCGGACCGCGTGCTGGTCGAGCGGATGGCCGAGCAGTTGGTCAGCACCGTCCAAGGGGAGGTAGCAGAGCGACCCCGGGAGGTCGGGGGGCAGCCTTTCCCCTGCCGCGAATTCCGCTGGCGGGACAGACAAGGGCGGCGACACATCGCCCGCCTGGTGGTGGCTAACGACCGCTACTACCTGCTAATAGTTACCGGCCGGCTCTTTTGGATCGAACCGGACGAGGAGCATGTGATGCGGTTTTTTGAGTCGTTTGAGCCGCTGCCGGCAGGCAAGAACTGACCATCCAAGGGTGTGCGGCGGCATCAGGGCGCGTGGGAGTCCGCCGCGACGATGGGGTTAAAGGGGCCGGCGTTGCCGGTTTCAGACCGGGATCGGCGGCCGGAAGTAGCGAACCACGCAGCGGTTGCGGCCGTTTTCCTTGGCGTCCCGCAGGGCGGCAGCAGCCAGCTCCCGTAGCTCGTCGTAGGTCGCCACCGTCTCGGCGTCAGCCACCGCCGCTCCCACGCTGATGGTGATGCGGATGGGCCGACCGTTGTAGTGCGTCTGGGCGTTGGCCACGTTGGTCCGGAGCCGCTCGGCCAGCACTTCGGCCCCGAACAGGTCGGTGCCCGGAGCGAGGACCAGGAACTCTTCGCCGCCAATGCGGCCCAGCGAGTCCGAGCCGCGGATGGAATACTGCAGGATGCCGGCCAGCCAGACCAGGACGTGGTCGCCCCCGGAGTGAAGATACTCCGAATTGACGGCCTTGAAATGGTCGATGTCGAGCATCAGCAGGGCGACCGGCTCGGGAGTGCGTTGCCGCCGGATCAGCTCCTTGCGGGCGATCCGCTCTAAAGCCCGCCGGTTGGGCAGGCCGGTCAACGGATCGGTCAGGGCCACCTTTTCGAGGAAAGAGTTTTTTTGCTGCAACTGCTTGAGGGCCTGTTCGAGCTGCTGGGTCCGCTCGGCGACCCGCCGCTCCAGCTCCTGGTTGATGCGGCGGTATTCCTCCAGGAGCTGCTCATGGCTGCGCTCCAACAGGACGTTGCGGGCCACGGAGCGGAGGGTCTGCACCAAGTCCTCCCGCCGCCAGGGTTTAAGGATGAGGCGGTGCACCTGGACCTGATTGATGGCGTCGATGGCATCCTCCAGACGGGCGGCGCCGGTCAGGAGGATGCGGGCGATCCGCGGGGCGGTCCGCCGCACCCACTCCAATAGCGACAGGCCGGTTTCGCCGGGCAACTGCAGGTCGGTCAGGACGATATCGACGGTCCGGGAGGCCAGAATTTCGCGGGCCTGTGCGGCGTTTTCCGCCGTGACCACCTCGAAGTCGGCCCGGAGCTGCTCGACCAGCAGCTCGAGCACCGCCGGGTCGTCATCGACGATAAGCAGTGAGCATTTATATAAGGTTACGTTCATACACTTTTGCTGCGGAGGCAAGGCGTTGGCCGACCTACTGACCGACGCCGCGTCCTAAACGGTTTATAAACCATTATCCCGTAACATGTTACGGCCATGTTGGCCGAGCGGTCCCTGTTACCCCTTCCACAGCCGCCCATTCCGCTATTGGCCAGGGCATGGGCTAACCGCCCGGACGGCTCCGTCGCCGGCAGGGGGAGGTCCGCCGCCAGCGGGGCTTCGCCGTCGGCAGAGATCCGCCGCCGCTTTTCCCTAAACTCTAGATCACGATTTTGCTGCTGTCGAATATCGAACGGGCAAAAATTCTCCCAACCGGCACGATGCTAAAAGTTGTGTCAGATTATCTGCCTTGTGCGACCAGCAGCGACGGGCCGTTCCCCGGCGATAGCCGTGAGCCATGCGGCCAGCGGCGACGGATGTAGCCGGCAGCGACGGAGCCCGTTACAGGCTGCCCGCCCCCTCACTACTTATCCCCATCATTACGATGTCCGTCCGAATACGCATCGCCTGGATCGGCGTCGGGAACGCATCCGCCGACCGTGTGGCTCGCCGGTTTGGTCGTCGGAGGGGACTTTGTGTAACAGATTTTGCGCAAGTTGTTTTATATCAAATAGTTATGTCGTCAGATGGTCGGAGGACGTGGGGGAGGCGACGGGATACGGAGCGATGCATTTCGGACACGGATGTCGGATTTTCCGGATGCCAGCGGCCCCGAAATGGAAAAAATGACAATTTTTTGCCGAAAATGCTTGATTATTGAACAGCGACCGATTACAATCGGATGCGCTACGGGGTCGTAACCCGCAGCGAGAGATTGTGTGAGTTTCCCGCCCGACTCCACTGAGCGAATCTCTCGACGGACCCCGCCGGACACCTGGAATCGCCCACTGCGTCCGCATTGACGCGGGCAGCGATTGCACCGAGGTGTTGCGACGTTCGGCCCGCCGATGGTCAGGCTCACCCAGCGAGTCGGGTATTTTTTTCGCTGGTGGGGACCAAATGACGAAAAAAAGGTTTCCGGCCGCCTGTGCGGTCCGGAGGGATGGGCCCAGCGGCGTTGCCCGGAAGGCGTAAGGGGGAGGGAACAGTCCCGGTAATATGGGCATAGAGGTACTGCCGGCCCGCCCGGCAGTTTCCGGCGGCCTGTGGGAGCCGCAACGCGGATCCTGCCGCCATGATGGCCCCGCCGTTGTCCCGCACCGACGCTAAACGGAAGTGCTGAGGGGACAATAAGTCGTGACGTTGATGCGGCCCCGCTGGAACAGCAGACCACGCCTACGCCAGGCTTTGTGACAACTGAGTGATTGTTAGAAGGAAGGAACGCAGGACCATGAAAACGACTCGTCGGCGGAAATCCTCTGTCCAAGCAGCCCAAAAAGAAGCGGAAGCGATGCTCAATACCACCTTCTCCTCGGACCTGCTGACGCCGGAGGAGGAGCGGGAGCTGCTGACCAACTTCTGGGAATGCAAAAATGAGCTAGTGCGGGTGCTGCTGCGGCATTTCCCGGAGCTGCGGCAACACCGGCCGCTGATGGAGCCGTGGCCGATGGCCCAGTTCATCCGCGAGCACTGTACGCCGGAACGCCGCAACGTCATGGCGGTCCGCCGCCTGCATGATAAATATGTACACTATAAGCACCGCCTGGCCAGCGCCAACATCCGTCTGGCCGCTCACGTCGCCAAACGCTTCCGCCACCACAGCCTCGCCTATTCCGACCTGCTGCAAGAGGCCGTCTGCGGCCTGATGCAGGCGATCGACCGCTTCGACGTCTCGCACGGCACCCGTCTGGCGACCTACGCCACCTGGTGGATCCGCCAGACCCTGCAGATCGCCGTGGCCCGGCAGTCCCACCTGGTCAGCCTCAGCCCGCATCACCTGCAGGAGCTGGGCCTGCTGCAGCAGGAAAGCGAGGCGTTGGCCCACGGCGGCAAGCACCTGCCTTCGCCGCAGGAGCTGGCCAGCCGCACCGGCTCCAGCCTGGAGCACCTAACCCACCTGCAGACCGCGACCCGTACCCCCGTCAGCCTCAACGCCGTCCTGGACGACGACAGCGACTTCAAGCTCACTGAAGCCATGCCCGATACCACCGCCCAACAGGAACAGGAAAACAACGAGCGGCAAGAGGCGCTGAACTTCCTCATGGAGAGCCTGCGGCCGCGGGAACGCAAGGTCCTCGACCTCCGCTTCGGCTTGACCGGCAACGGCAGCCACAGCCTGCGGCAAATCGGTCACATGCTCCGCATCAGCAAAGAACGTGTCCGACAGATCCAGAACCGGGCCCTCGAAAAGCTGCGGGCCAATGCGGCCCGTGTCGGCTGGGAGTCCAACCTCCTCCTCGAATAACCCCCGCCGCTCTACCTGTTGTTCCAACTACCGTTTGATAGTCGTTTCAACGACTGTCTGATCTCTGTTCAATAGTCGTTCCAACACCTGTGGGCCGACCAGCGACCGTTCCCGGCGAGCAGTCGCTGGGCCGGCGGCCGTTTCGCCTTGTGCGTCCGGCTCCCAGCCGTTATCCCCGTGGCGGGAGCAACGGCCATGGGGCTTACGGCGATCGGCAGTCAACCAGCAGTTCCGGCGGCAGTTCCGTCATCCCGGGCAGCTTCTGCTGCCGGTTCGGAGGGGGCCGTGAGGGTGACACCGGGCAGGCGGCGGGCCGCGGTCGTCCTGCGGCAGGTGCTGACCAGCGACGCCGCGTGGTTTTTGCTGTGGGCGGGCGTCTCCTCGCTATTGTGCGTGGCCATGGCCGCACGGCTCGGGGCGACCTTCGACGAGCCGTTTTACATCGAAGCGGGCCTGAGCACGTGGCGCAGCGGCAGCAACAAGCCGCTGACGCGGGCCGGGACGATGCCGTTGCCGGTGGACGTGCAGACGGCGCCGCTGTATGCGTGGGAGCGGTGGCGGGGCCGGCCAGTGGAACTAGCGGCGGAGTGGGAAGCGGCCCTGCGATGGGCACGGGCCGCCAACCTGACGTTCTGGTGGCTGCTGCTGTGGACGGGGTATCGGCTCGGGGTGGCGTTCGGGGGCCGGGCGGCCGGCCGCTGGGCGGTGGCGTTGCTGGCCTGCGAACCGAACCTGCTGGCCCATGCGGCGTTGGCAACGACGGACATCGCCGCCGCGGCGTGCCTGCTGCTGTTTCTGGAGCGGTATTGGGCCGGGCGGGACGGCCCCTGGCCGCGACGTGTCCTCGTGCCGGGACTGTGCTACGGCCTGGCCCTGGCCGCCAAGGCTTCCGCCCTGGTGCTGGGCGTGGTCGGCCTGGCGGTGTTCGGCCTGTGGCACGGTTGGCGGCGGCCGCTTGTTGTCCCGGTCGAGCGCACCGTCGCCGATCGTGCCGGGGACGGTTCCCCATGCAGCGGTCAGGAAGGACGGGGCCGGTGGCGGCCGTTCTGGCGACGCACGCGGCCGTTACGGCGGGACGCCGTCCAGATCCTCCTGATCGGCCTGGTCGCCGCGTTTGCTTATGTCGGCTGCAACTGGCAGGCGGAGCCGACCTTCATCCGCTGGGCGGAACAGTTGCCCGAGGGGCAGTGGAAGCAGTGGATGGTGCCTTTGAGCCATCAGTTGCGGATTTTCCCGAACGCGGGCGAAGCCCTGTTGTACCAGATCAAGCACAACGTCCGCGGCCACGGGACATATCTGCTCGGCGAGTGGTATCCGCGGGCGACGCCGTGGTATTTTCCGCTGGCGGTGACGATGAAGCTGCCGCTGGCGGTAGCGGGACTGCTGCTGGTGGTGCTGCTGCTGGTGCCGCGGGGATTGCGGACGCCTCCGGCGGCCCTGGCGGCGGCCATCCTGCTGCTCAGTCCGACTTTTCGGGTGCAGATCGGCATCCGTTTCCTGCTGGTGGCGATCGCCCTGCTGTTGATCGCCCTGGCGATCGCCCTGGGGGTGGCAGCGATGGGGGCTGCCGCGGCGGAGGTGCCGAAGCGGCGACGGCGTCTGCTGGGGTTGGCCGGATGCGCGAGCCTGGCGGGGATGTTGGCGGCGACCGCGTGGCATTGGCCGCACCTGCTGAGCTATTTCAATTGGGCCTGGGGCGGCCCGCAGGCCCGCGACGACTTGTTGCATGAGTCGAATTACGACTGGGGGCAGGGTCTGCCCGAGCTGCGGGAGTGGTGTAAGCAGCACGGCGTGACGGATTTGCCGGTGTGGTATTACGGCAAGGATCCGCAGGTGCACCGTCCGCCGCTGCGGATGGCGTATCTGAGCCACTGGCCGCACGACGGGGAGACCGGCCGCATCCGCGCCTGGTGCGGGGAGGCCCCGCTGCTGGCCGTCTCGCTGGGGTGCCTGCGGTGCAACCCGGACATCACGCCGCAGCACCGCCGGATGCTCGAATGGCTGCGGCACCGCTCCCCCGTCGCCCAAACCCGGTTTTTCCGCATCTACGTGTTGCGGGAGCCACCGCACGGGCCGGCCCGGCCCCAGCGGCAAAGCCGGCGGCCGACACCCGGCGGGGAACAGCCCAGTGTCGAAGGCTTACGCTGATCCGGCGACATGAGATCGAAGTGATGCGGCCGCCGCCGGAGCGCGGAATCCTCAGCAAGATCATCGGAATAGTGATCATTTTTCCACTTCATGGACGTGGGCCGCTGACAACTCGCGGGCGCGTGCCTCTGCTCGTCCGGCCTCAAGCTGCTAGCATGGCAGTATCGTCCGCCGCTTGCTGATTCCACGCGGGAGACGATGGCCATGCTCCAGGGATGCGACTATCGGTTGCGGGACGCCGAGACGGTGGCGTCGCCGGCCCTGCTGGTCTATCCGCACCTGATCCGGCGCAATATCGCGACAGTAGTGGCGGCGGCCGGCGGGCCGCACCGGCTGCGTCCGCATGTCAAGACCCACAAGACGCTGGCGATTACCCGCCTGTTGCTCGAAGCGGGGGTGACCGCCCACAAGTGCGCCACCCTGGCGGAAGCGGAGCTGCTGGCCCAGGCGGGGGCGGCGGACGTGCTGATCGCCTATCCGCTGGTCGGGCCGAACCTGCCCCGCCTGGCCCGGCTGATTGCTGCCTACCCGCGTACGCAGTTTGCAACGCTGATCGACCATCCGCTGGCGACCCAGAGCCTGGCCGCGGCGATGCAGGCGGCCGGCACGAGCGTGGGGGTGTGGCTGGACCTCAACGTCGGGCAGAACCGCACGGGGATCACGCCGGGGGCGGAAGCGTTGGAGCTGTACGCCCTAGCCGCGCGGCTGCCGGGGCTGCGGTTGTGCGGGTTCCACGCCTACGACGGCCACAACAACCCGCCCGCGGCGGCGGAACGCGAGGCCGCGGCCCGCCGTATCCTCATGACAGTTTTGGAGTTACGACAAATGGCCGAGCGGCGGGGGCTGCCGGTGCCGCAGCTCGTCTGCGGCGGCACGCCCCCCTTCCTCAGCTACGCCGCCCGCACGGACGTCCCCGGCTTGCAGTGCTCGCCCGGCACCTTCGTCCTGTACGACGCGGGCTACGGAAACAAATACGAGGACCTGCAGGCGTTAGTCGCGGCGGCGGTGCTTTTGGGGCGGGTGGTCAGCCGGCCGACGCCGCAACGCGTCACGCTGGATTTGGGGACCAAGGCGGTCGCTGCCGACCCGCCGCTGGAACGGCGGTTGCAACTGCTCGACTGGCCGCCGCACAGACTGGTCGCCCACAACGAGGAGCACTGCGTGGTGGAATGCGATGCCGCCGCCGCATTCCGGCCCGGCGACGTCGTCTACGCCCTGCCGGCCCACATCTGCCCGACCGTGGCCCTCTACCCCGAGCTGCTCGCCGTGGTGGACGGGCAGGTGGCGGAACGGTGGCCGGTGGCCGCGCGCGACCGGTATTTGAGCTGGGAACGCCCCGCCGCGGGCTGATCCCTTGCGGGCATCGGCTGGAACGCTTGCGGGACATCGGGTTGGGCAGTCATGGAGGGTCGGATGGATCGCGTGCGGGGCATCGGCCCTGTTGGCGGAAGTTGCGGGGCGGCTCCCGCCGTACCAACCAGCGGCCTACCGGACATTCATCGGCCGCTTGTGGCGTCAGATTCCCGAGCCGGCGGTCTCGCCGGGGGCATCCGGACGCCGCCGCTGGAGGGCTTCGGCCACCGTCCGCAGCAGGACGTCTAAGTGGAAGGGCTTTTCCAGGAGAGGTCCGGGGAGGGGAAGTTCGCTGCCTGGGCTACCCGCATCCCCCAGATAGCCGGAGATGAAGACCATCGGCATGCCGGGCCGCACCTGCTGGACGGCAGCGGCCAGCTCCGGTCCATTGCGTCGCGGCATCAGCACGTCCGTCAGGATGAGGTCGAACCGCTGGGGATCGGCCTGGAACAGCGCCCAGGCCTCGTCGCCGTCCTGGACGGTGAGGACGACATAGCCCGCCTGTTCCAGGACGACCCGCAAAAAGTCGCGGACGGCCTGTTCATCCTCGACGACTAGGATGGTGGCCGCGCGGGAAGCGGCGGCGGTCGACAGCGGCGGGGTCGTCTCCTGCAGCACACACACATGGAGTCCCGGCCGGACGTGGGCTACTCCGAGTACTTCCGTGTAGCGGCTGCCATGGGGCCGTTGCCACTGCCACTGGCCGCGGTAGCTGCCTTGGGCCAGCCATTCCCGCCACCACAGGGGCAGTTGTGGCAGCTCGCGCGGGGCCAGCAGCTCGTCCAGCCGCCGCACCCCGCAGTCGTCCGGGGCCAGCTCCAGCAACTGCCGCGCCGCCGCGTTGGCCGCCTGCAGCCGCCGTGCGTCGTCCACCACCAGCATCGCCAGCGGGTTCCGCTCGAAAATGGCTACCCACAGCTCATCGCTTGAGCCGGACATCCGCTCGGCGCCGAAATGAGACGCGGGCCCGGTCATTCACCCCACCGCCTGTCGGGACGGCACTACCCGGATACCTGGCAGTCGGTGCCGGAGTTGCTGCCAGAACAGCTACCCGATGCTGTCCACGACGCAGGATCCAGTGTCAGACAAATTGTTGTTCGTGCCGGTTATCGTTTCTCGGTTTCTCCACCGCCGCGCGCAGCGGCCGCTGCCTGCTGGTGAGCGTCTGTCGCTGCCTGATGTTGTCAAGCGTCGGCCGCTGTCCGCCTGGCGTGTGCCGTTTTTAATTTTTTGTCCGATTGTTCATCTTTGGTTGCACCGCAGCCGGCGTCGCCCGTTGTGATTCCATTGTTGGAACCGTTGCGGAAAAATCAATTCAACAGGGCATCGAAGATTGAGACAAATCCCGTATTGTACATGCAACATTGGGTGATCATACAAAGATCGTGCTTATTGTAAAGTGTCAGGTGGCTGGTGACAACGGCCTGTCGTTGAAAAGGGCAAAAAATTGAGTTGACACAGAGATTTTGGTGTCAACTCAATTGCGGCAGCATATGTCCTTTCCGGCGGACGGTGTGGGTGGGTCAGACGCAGCCGATGGGGGTGGTCCGGGGTGATCGGTCCAGGGGGGTAGCCCTTACTTGCTACCGGCCGCAGCGGCGGTTATCGGGGTGGTCCGGGGTGATCGGTCCGGGGGGGGGGGGGGGGGAAAGCGGGGGGTGATTAGCCCGGCCAGCGGGCCGCCGAGACCAAAACCAGCATCGAGAAGGGGATGAGGCGGTAGCGGCTGCCGGGGGGGACGACCGGCCCCTGTTCTTCGGGGATAAAATCGTCCGGGCTAGGGAGGGCGGTATCGACGACGCGGTGCCAGGGGCGGCGGGTGGGGGAGGGGGGGATGCGGAATTCCAGCGGTTCGCTCCAGGCGTTCATCGCCACGTAGAAATCGGAGTCGATGCGGTAGTCGGGGTCGTGTTCACGTCCGGTGAAGCGTCCGTCGAGGGCGAAGGCCAGGGAGCGGGAATGCGGGGAGAAGTCCGGGCGGTAGGGTTCGACGCCGTGCCAGTGGATGTCGGCCAAGATGGCGTGGGCGTCGCCGGGGGGATAGGGAGCTTCGGCTGCGCGGGCGTGGCCGGCTTCCTCCGGCCGCACCGGTCCGGTCGGGGGGAACGGCCCCCCTTCGGTGCGGCGGCGGTCCGGGTGCAATGCCCCGACGAAAAACCGCCGCCGCCGTAGCGCCGGGTGCCGCTTCCGCAGCCCGATCAGCTCCCGCACGAACCGTAGAAAGTCTTTGTTCTTCTCGGCCAGCTCCCAGTTGACCCAGGAGATCTCGTTGTCTTGGCACCAGGCGTTGTTGTTGCCCTTTTGCGTGCGCAAGAATTCGTCGCCGGCCAGGATCATGGGCACACCCTGGCTGATCATCAGGGTGGTCATGAAGTTTTTGGCCTGCCGGAGGCGGAGGCGGAGGACCTCCGGATCATCGGTTTCCCCTTCCACGCCGCAGTTCCAGGAGTAGTTGGCGTCCGAGCCGTCGCGGTTGTCTTCGCCGTTGGCCCAGTTGTGTTTGGTGTTGTAGCTGACCAGGTCGTAGAGGGTGAAGCCGTCGTGGCAGGTGATGAAGTTGATGGAGTGGCGGGGGAGGCGGCCACTGGTTTCGTACAGGTCGGCGCTGCCGCAGATGCGGGAGGCTAACGCTGCGGCAAATCCGGCGTCCCCCCGCCAGAACCGCCGCACGTCGTCGCGGTAGTGGCCGTTCCATTCGCTCCAGCGGCGGCCGTAGGGGAACTGCCCGACCTGGTAAACGCCCGCGGCGTCCCACGGTTCGGCGATCAGCTTGGTGTCGGCCAATATTGCATCCTCGGCGATGCTCTCGATCACCGGCGGCTCAACCATCAGCCGCCCGGAGCGGTCCCGTCCGAGGATGCTGGCCAAATCGAAGCGGAAGCCGTCCACGTGCATCTCGCCGACCCAGTAGCGCAGGCAGCTCATGATCAGGTCGCGGACGACCGGATGGTTGCAGTTGACGGTGTTGCCGCAGCCGGAATAGTTCAGGTAGCGGCCGTCTTCGTCTAGCAGGTAGTACAACTCGTTGTCTAGGCCGCGGAAGGAGTAGGTGGGGCCGCGGTCGTCCCCTTCGCCGGTGTGGTTGAAGACCACATCCAGGATCACTTCGATGCCGGCGGCGTGCAGGGCCTTGACCAGGTCGCGGAATTCGCGGTTCTGCTCATGCTGGCGGGCGGCGGCGGCGTAGGCGGCCTTGACCGCCGCGAACGCGATCGGGTTATACCCCCAGTAGTCCACGAGCCGCTCGCCGGTTTGTGGGTTGACAAACGGGCAGTTGCACTCGTCGAACTCGAAGATGGGCATCAGCTCGACGGCGGTGATGCCGAGCCATTGGAGATAGTCGATTTTTTCGATCAGGCCGCGGAAGGTGCCGGGGTGGGCGACGCCGCTACTCGGATGACAGGTGAAGCCGCGGACGTGGAGTTCGTAGATGACCGTGTCTTCCAGGGGAGTCAGCGGCGGGGCATCGTCGTCCCAGTGGTAACGGCGGCTGTGGTGGACCATGCTCCAGCGTTGGCGGTAGGAGCGGTCAGCTGGACAGGGGGCCCACTCGGCGCCGTCGGACAGGAGGGTGGCCGCCGGGTCGAGCAGCAGCCGCTGGAAGTCGAAGCGGGCATGCGGCCGCTGCGGGCCGTCCACCCGCCAGGCGTAGCGGAAGGTCGCCGGCAGGCCGCTGACGCGGATGTGCCAGATGTCGCCGGTGCGGTTGTGGCGGGGGTGCAGTTCCAGCTCAGCTAGCGGCTCTGTCCCTTCTGGCGGCAGGATCACCAGCACCACGCGTGTGCCGTGACGGCACATTAGCACAAAATTGTGGCCGTCCGGGTGATAGGTTACCCCGAGCGGCATCGGCCGGCCGCGGCTGACCGCTAATTCCAGTTTGCTCATTGGTACTGACCAGCGTCCAATTGTCCTACCATCCCCCGCTAGCGGAGCGGCGACGATTGTCCCGACGGCTCCCGCACGCGTTGCGGTGGGCGGGAGGGTCAGCTCTGTCGCTGGGGAAGGTTTACCATATGCCCCCGCCCCCCACAATTGCAATGCCCTAGCACCTAGGCGAGGCCGTATCGGAACGGGGGGACGGGGCCAAACGCCCCATCGGGGGCCGGAAGGGAGGGGGAAGTGGCATCCGGCCTCCGTCTAGCGGCACGGCGGGGGATTTCCGCAGATCCGTTGTCATCACAATTCGTTCTGGCATAACGGTTTAGAAGTGACTGGGCGGGGGTTCAGGGGCGGGAGCGGCCGGCGGCGCGGAGCTTTTCGAGCCGTCCGTCCAGCTCGCGGACCAGCTCGGGGCGGGTGGTGGCCAGGTTGTTGGTCTCGCCCAGATCGTGGGCCAGGTCGTAGAGTTCCGCCGGTCCCTTCTTGCCGCGCGGCGGGATGTACTTCCAGCTTCCTTTGCGTAGGGCCAGCAGTCCCCCCGCCTGCTCGACGAGATGGTCGCGGCCATTGGGGGACTCGCCCAGCAACGCGGGCAGGAGGTTGAAGCTATCGGGGCCGGCGTGGTCGGGCAGGGGCTGTCCGGCCAGTGCGGCGAGGCTGGCCACCAGGTCGACCTGACCCACCAGGGCCTCCGAGACGCCGGGACGGATCCGTTCCGGCCAGTGGACGATGAACGGTACCCGCGTTCCCCCCTCGTAGGGGCTATATTTGCCGCCGCGCAGGGGGCCGGCGGGGGAGTGGCCGGCCAGGTCCTCGACCGCCCGGTCGGCGTAGCCGTCGTCGAGTACCGGTCCGTTGTCGCTGGTGACGATCAGCAGGGTATTGCGGGTCAGGCCGAGGCGGTCGAGTGCGGCGGCCACCTCGCCGACCAAGGCGTCGAACTGGTGGATGACGTCGCCGCGGACGCCACAACCGCTGGTGCCGGCGAAGCGACGGTGCGGCACGCGCGGCACATGGATGTCGTGCGTGCACAGCAGCAGGAAAAAGGGGCGGTCCTTATGCCGCTCGATAAAAGCCGTCGCCTTGCGGGCAAACACGTCCGACATATCCTCATCTACCCAGCGGGCGGCCTTGCCGCCGGACATGAAACCGATCCGGCTAATGCCGTTGATGATTGTGCCATCGTGTCCGCGAGTCAGCTTGAGCCGCAACAGATCCGGATTTTCCTTGCCGGTGGGTTCGTTGCCGACTTTGCGCTCGTAGCTGACCTGGATAGGATCGGCAGGATCGAGGCCGACAACGCGGCGATTTTCCACGTACACACATGGCACACGGTCCCCCGTGGCGGGGAGGATGAAAGCGTAGTCGAAGCCGATGTCGAGGGGTCCGGGGGTGATCGCGCCGTTCCAGTCCGGGCGGTCCTTGCCCAGTCCCAGGTGCCACTTGCCGACGACGGCGGTGGCATAACCGGCCCGTTGGAGGATGGCGGGGAGGGTCGGCCGGCCCGGTTGGATGATCAGCGGGGCGTCGCCGGGCAGGATGTTCGTCCCTTTGCGTCGCCAGGCATATTCGCCGGTCAGGAGGGAGTAACGGGACGGCGTGCAGGTGGCCGCGGGGGAGTGGGCGTCGGTGAACCGCAGACCCGCCGCGGCCAGTTTATCGGTGTGCGGGGTCTTGACCCGCGTGGCCCCGTAACAGCCCAGGTCGCCGTAACCAAGGTCGTCTGCATAAATGATGATAATGTTCGGGGTCGCCGCGGGCAACGGCGCGGCCAGAGCACCTACCGCCACTACCGCCAACATCCACCGTCCGTGCGGCGTCATCGATCGTCTCCCTTTTGTTGGCCGGACGCTCAACTGTGGTCTTTTAGCCGATTGTGGCCGCCCGCGGCGATGCCGTCAAGCGGCCCCTTCCCCGTGTCAGGACGGTCCAGCGCGGTTGGGCCGCCGTTGGCAGACAGACAACGCCCAGCAAAAGAAAGTCAAGTAAAGTTTATGGGATGGGTATTCGTGCTCGGTCGCTTCACGTGGTCTGGTCGCGGCCGGGTTCTGCTGCTGGTCAGGATGGTGGTTGTAGCCGTGGCCGTGTCAGGCAGGTTTGGCGAAAAGCAAGGAGTGCCCCGCGAAGGACTCGAACCTTCAACCCGCTGATTAAGAGTCAGCTGCTCTGCCAGTTGAGCTAGCGGGGCGTCAGATAGTTTCTTTATGGTGGCGGCCGTCGGCAGTCCAGGGGTGGGTGTGCTGCCGGCCGGATCGGCCATTTTGGGGTCGCATTACCACCACTCATATTTTCGGATTTGTACTGGTCGGTTGCAAGAGGCAACAAGGAACGGCCGGTCGCGCAAACGCCAAAGCCCGCGACGAAGTAGCTCCGCCCGCCGTGATCGGTAAAGCCGTTGCCGCACCGAGGGCCGTGCCGATCAACTCACGGCGGTGGACTTTTGTTGGTTTTCGGCGTTTTGCGGGTGATGCTGGTGGTGCGGGGGTAGCAGCTCCTGACGGTAGATCGGCACATCGCGGGGGGCTTCGATGCCGAGGCGGATTTTGCCACGGTCGATGTCCACCACGGTGATACAGATGTTGTCGCCGATGTAAATTTTCTCCCCCAGTTTACGACTGAGTACCAGCATGGGGCCGTCCTCCGGAGTCTGCATCAGTCGTTCCTAACCTTCCTCAATTGTACGTCACGATTGGTGACGGCGCGGCGCCAGTCGGTGGGGAAACCGTCCGGCCCGCGGTCGGCGGGGGCATACGTTCCGCATAATAGGTGCGGCCGCATCGGTGGCCGGGCTGCAGCGGACAGGCGGTCGACTCGTGCTGGGGCGGGGGCCAGCGACGGTGTCGCAGCGCTGACAGCACGGTCCCCGCTCAGGCGGCCCGCGGCGAGGTCTTGGTATCCGGGCTGCGGTGCTGCAAGGGCCGGGGGTCCCCCTCGTAGCGGGCGTCGTCGGGGTGGAACAGGGCCTGTTTGCGGCGGGCCCGCTCGGCCAGCACGGCGATCTTTTCGGGACTGCCCGGCGGCGCGGTGGTCGGTTCCGGTGGCAGGGGGGCCGTGCCGGTGAAGTTGCCGACGCCCCGACGCGCATACTTGCTCGTCGATGGATACTGCTCCTTGACGCCGGGGGTGTAGTAGCAGCTCCAGCACAGCCCGCGCGGGCGGTTGACCTTGCTCTTGCCGCAGTGCCGGCAGATCGCCGGGCTGCCGCCGCTCGGCTTCGAAGTCGGGTGCGTCTTCGGATGGGTCGGCTGCGTCGGATCGCGGTTCGTGTCACGCTTCGGGTCACGTTTCGGGTTGGTGCTCGGGGACATCGTCATCTCCTCGGCTGGGGTAAAGGAGTGCACGCGTCCTGCGGAATGCACGGGGCGGCGGTCTCCGTCTCGCCGCCGGGGTAGGCCGGGGTCATCGCCGGCAAATTTCTGAAACCTGCAGTTGTCGTCCATACATTTATTCGCAATTGATCGTTATTTCTTTTTTTCATTTGTTAACAATAATCATTACGTTGCTCGCCTGTATTTCGTGACAGTCATTTTGCAAAACCCTCACGCGGCCAGGGCGGGCTGACGACGGCGGGCCGGCACTGCCTGCCGCTGGGCCAAGGCCCGCTCGACCTCGGCCAGCAGCTCCTGGCGCATCTGCGTCCGCGGCGTGTCGTCGTACCAGTTGAGGAAGTGCCGCACCGCCGCGGGTTCCCCCAGACGGGCGTCCGCCGCCGCACACACCCGGGCGAAAAACTCCTCCACCTGCCCGACCGTCTCCAGCCCTTCCCCCTGCCAGCCGCAGTAGCCGATCGCGCAGGCAGCCTCGACCGGCCAGTCCTGCACCTTCAGCAGCGGCGGGGGCGTCGTCGTCGCCCCTTGCTGCAGGCGCGGATCGTCGCTGAGCAGTGCCTGCCGCAACTCGCTCAACGCCCGCGTGGACAGTTGCGGCACAATCCCGTCCCGCCACACACAACGCCAGGCTTCGGTCATCGCTTGGTCCTCCGTTGGTTAGCGGCGGTCCGCCGAGGGGATGGCCGGGCCGCCGGGATGGTCGTTCCGCGTCGTCCAACTCCTCATTCCGGCACGTCTACGAGTACTTATACATTTGTTCATTTAGTGTGTCAATGTCCAGTTACAAAATTTTCGAAAAAAATGACCACTCCGCCGGCGATGACCACGAAAATAGACATTTGTGTGCAGCAAACTGTCAGAAAAATAGACTTTTATAGACGGACGCGGGTACTAGATAGAAATATTTTGTATACTATCATGGGAACAAAACGGCCTCGGTGGACGGCCCAGCGTCGGTGGCGGAAACAGGCGGAGTGGAGCGGGAGCAGCCGGCCCGCCGGGGCACGGAGGGGGCGGTGACGAGCGGGGTAGGGGCTATCGCCGGGGCAGGGGCGAGGGCTGTTACGACGGGGCGGGGGGCCGCCGCTGCGGCGTCAACCGTTCCCTTCGAGCCATTCGAGACTCAGGGAGTAGGGGGACATCGAGACGTGGGCGGGGCCGGGCAGGACGGCCCATTCGGAGCATTTACGCGGTCCCTGTCCCAGGTCGATTTCCACCGGCACGCCGGTGGCAGGGCGGACGCCCAAGCCCTCCGGACAGCGGCACAGGGCTACCGTTCCCGGCAGGCGGGGCAAGAGCACGTGCGATTCCGGGGAGTTGCTGAAGAGGACCTCGTTGCCCATCAGCAGCACGCCATGGACGGCCCAGGGGAGGCGGTGGCCGCTGTTGATTTCCAGTCGGGCGGTGAGGCTGAGGCGGTGCGGCTGGTAGAAAGTAAACTGGCAGGTGTCGGCAAGGGTGACGCGGTCGCCGCTGGTGAGAACGGCGCGGGAGACGAGCTGTCCATTGAGACGGACATCCGGGCGGCAGGTTTCGAGGAGGAAGGCGTCGCCGTCGCGGACGATTTCGATGTGGAAGCGGGACAGGTCGGCAAAGACGGGGATGTCGGGCATCCGGTCTTCGGCGGCGCGGCCGAGACTGACCCGTGGGGACAGGCAGACCAAATAGCCGCCGACGCCATCGACCCACAACAGGAAGCGGAGGGGCCAGCCGGTTCGCCTGGCGGAGGCGGCGACGAAGCTGGCCGTGACCGGCGGGGCATAGCGGGTCGGTTGCTTGTCCGGCGGTACGACGGTCACCGCCGTTTCCGGTCCGAGTAGCCGCTGCAGGCTCGATTCCCGCAACTGCAAGGCCTGTTGATGGATTGGGGCGACGGCCAGCACCTGGTCGGCGGCGGCCACCACCTCGGCCCACTGCTTCTGCTCCACGGCCGCAAACAGCCGGGGCAGGGCCTCATAAAAGCAGTCGCGGCGGTCCTGCAGCTCCTCGCGCAGCTCGGCGACCGTTGCCTGCGCCCATTCCGGCGGCTTGAGCCGCCCGAGGGCTTCTAAGGCTTGGGGCAGTTGCCCCTCGTCGGCCAGACGCAGTACGGTGTCCAGTCCCTGAGCGAGGGTTTCGATGCCCTCGAGGAGTTCTTCGGGGACCTGCCGTTCCCGCAGGCGGCTTATCAGCAGGAGGGCTTCCCGCGGCTGGTAGCGGCCGATGGCGACACGGGCCGAACGCAGCTCGTAGCGGACCAGCTCGTTACGGAGCTCGACCAGGCGGGGTTCATTGCGGCAGAGGCTTTCGCCGGCCAGCAGGTCGCTCCAGGCGGCCCCGAGGTCACGGCGCTGCCAGGCCTGCTGCCCGCGACGGGCATAGGCCCGGGCCAGCTCCCGCGCCAGACGCCACGCCTTGCGGTAGCCCTCGGCCAGCGGCTGAACCAGCAACTGCCGGGCCTCGTCCAGCCGCTGCTGGCGCAAGGCGTCCTGGGCTTGCCGCAACTGCAGCCACATGCCTACCGCACCTTCGATCGGCTCCCGCTTCCCCCGTGGTGGTAGTCTAGCACGCTTGCGGCGTCATGGGAATGTGCGAGGCAACGATATTCAAACGGTCGCAATCATGACTATTCCGATGGTTTTTGTGATCAATCCGCCGCAATGACCGATCAATCCTCAGGTGAGCCGCAACGACTGGTCTATCCTTGATGTCGGCTGCGGTGACCGACCCGCATTTATTGTTGTTGGTCGCGTCATTCCGGATTTTCAGTAGGCGCGGGCAAACAGCACGGGGCGGGCCGACGGTCGGCCGGTGAAGATGCAGGTGCCCGGTTCGGTCGGGCCGTCGTCAGGCAGGCAGCGGATGGTCGCCTTGAATTCGCGCTGGACGTAGTCTTCGGTTTCGCGGGTGCCGTCCCAGTGGGCATAGACGAAGCGGAGGGCGTCGTAGGGGAGCTCCTCGGATTCGTCGCCGCGGAGGGGGAACAGGTCGCGGAATTCGTCGAGGTTGCGGGCAAAGACGGTGCGGCGGTCGCGGTATTGTTTGGCCCGGGCGTAGAGGGCTTGCTGGATGTCCTGAAGGAGGGCGACGATGGCGTCGGCGGCGCCGGCCAGGGGGACGCCGAACTGTTTGCCCTCCTTACCGGGCCGGTCGCGGCGGGCCAGCACGCAGCTCTGTTTTTCTAGGTCTTTGGGGCCGATTTCGACCCGCACCGGCACGCCGCGGACCTCGTATTCCGCCGCACGGTAGCCGATCTGCCGGTCGAAGAGGGTATCGATGTGCACCCGCAGCGGTTCGTAGCCGAAAAACTCCTGCCGCGGGCGTTCACGCAGGGCGCGGGCCAACTGCTGCGCCGCCTCCAGGCACGGCCGCCGCTCCTGCTCATTGCGACCCAGCGGGCAGATCACCACGTGTACCGGTGCCAGCCGCGGCGGCACCACCAGTCCGTTGTCGTCCGAGTGGGTCATGATCAGGCCGCCGATCAGCCGCGTGCTGACCCCCCAGCTCGTCGCCCAGGCGTACTCCAGTTGGTTCCGCTCGTTGGTGAAGGTGACGTCAAAGGCCTTGGCGAAGTTCTGGCCTAGGAAGTGGCTGGTCCCCGCCTGGAGGGCCTTGCCGTCCTGCATCATCGCCTCGATGCACAGGGTGTAGACCGCCCCCGGGAATTTCTGCCCCTCCGTTTTCGGCCCGACGAACACGGGCATGGCCAGGTATTCCTCGGCGAACCGCTGATAGACGCGGACCATGCGGCGGGCTTCCTCCTCCGCTTCGGCTGCCGTGGCGTGGGCGGTGTGCCCTTCCTGCCACAAGAACTCCGCCGTCCGCAAAAATAGCCGCGTCCGCATCTCCCACCGCACCACGTTGGCCCACTGGTTGATTAGCAGCGGCAGGTCCCGATAGCTCTGGATCCACTTCTTGTACGTGTTCCAGATGATCGTCTCCGAGGTCGGGCGGACCACCAGCGGCTCCTCCAGCCGGGCCTCCGGATCGATCTGCAGCTTGCCCCCCGGTTCGGCCTTGAGCCGGTAGTGGGTCACCACCGCGCATTCCTTGGCGAACCCCTCGGCCATCTGTTCTTCCCGGGCCAGATAGCTCATCGGGATAAACAGCGGAAAATACGCGTTCACATGGCCGGTTTCCTTGAACAGGCGGTCCAGGTTCCGCTGGATGTTCTCCCAGATGGCGTATCCGGCGGGTTTGATGATCATGCAGCCGCGCACGTCGGAGTTGTCGGCCAGGCCGGCCTGCTTGACGATGTCCAGGTACCATTGCGGGTAGTTGACCGCTCGCGGCGTGATCAGTTCGGCCATATCTGTCGATGCTCCTGTCGCTACTCGATGTTACTGTCGCTGCCCGGTGCTCCGGTCGCTGCCCGGTGCTCCGGTCGTCAAAATACGATCGGGTCGCAACGGTCGCAACCGATGTGTTATACTTTATTTTACCGCACAAGCCGCCGGCAGCGGGGCTGCGATCGGCCGGCCGACGCCGCTCCCCCGGTCAATCATTGACCGACGGAGTTCCGTCATGGATAGATTATGGAAGCCTCGGCGGCCACCGATCCATGTGTTGCCCCACAGCTCGAACCGCGTTGGGGATAGATTATGGAGGCGTCGGCGGGGGGAAGGATGGCGTTGCGGACGCCGTCGACGTCGGCCTGACCCGCCCGTCCGGCGTGACAGGTCTGCCCACAACTTGGCCGGCGTGACCTGTCTGCCCACAGCCCGTCCGGCGTGACCCGCCTCATTACAACCGGATTTGGACGGCGGAGGCGATCACGACCTCATCCTTGGCGTCGAGGAAGAGCAATTCAGCGAGGTAGAGCTCTCCGCCGGCAGCGGGGGGCGTGAGAATGACCGTCCATGTGCCCCCGGTGGCCAGACCGCTGACCACCGCCACCTGGTGACTGGTTTTGACCTGGCTGAGGATCACCAGCAGCCGCTGGACCTGCAGGCTGGCGGGATAGGAACCGTAAAGCATTACGCCCTTTGGAGTTGCAGCGCGTTCCCCTCCTGGCGGCGCAGGCGGGGGCGGCGCAGGCGGCGACGCGGGCGGGGGCGGCGCCACCACCACGCCGTCCGCCGCGACGGTGACGGGCGTCTGCCGCGGGGCGTGCACCTGCTGGCCGGTGCTCGGCACGATGTAGTACGCATCCACGTGATAGGTGCCCAGTGGCACATTCATGAACGAGGCGGTCCAGACGCCGTCGGAACGGAATTGGATGCTCACGACGATGGTCTGGTTGTTCTGGATATTGGTGAGGGTGCAAGTCCCGTTGTTGGGGCCGTCCTCGACGGTGTAGTATCCCCAGGCGGTGAAGGTGGGGGGTATCTGCGAGTTGGCCGTGGGGTAGGCGATTGTCATCTGCGACATAATGGCTTGTCTCCCAACAGGTTCAGTCAAATTACGGTCGCCGGGGCGATTGCGGCGGGCAGGCCGGCGATGTCGCCCCGGTGTGCCCGCCGGTGTCCCCTGCCGGCGGGGAGGCCGTCCATGGGGAATTACGGTTGCGGCTGCGGAACGATGACGAGGTTGCGGACTTCCGCGCCGCAGTGGTAACTCCACAGGGCGATGCCGCCGCGGTGGTTCCAATCGGTCACATCGCCCGGCAGCGGCGGGATGAACTTCTTCATGGTGAGCTGGACGTTGTCGCAGCGTTCGCGGATGCGGTTCCGGTCGAACTCGGCGATGACCGTCCAGGTGTCCGGCGTTTCCTTCCACCAGGCGGCCAGCTTGTCCGGGGCGACGTGGATTTCCACTTCCCGCCAGGGGGCGGGCAGTGTTGTGGACGGGATGAACTCGCAATAGTCGGAAGTGGTAACGACACTGTCCGGATTGCGGTTCGGATGTTCGCTGACGGCCATGTAACTGAGATAGGCCTGTTCGGGATACGGATGGCCAAGCGGTTGGTCGGGGGTGTAGTGGAAATCGATGTAGTGGACAGTAAAGCCGCTGTGGAGGGGGCGCAGCTCGAGCGGTTGCCGGGAATAGCCGACGAGGATGCCAGCGGACTGATAGCCGAAGCGGGAAGGGCCGTGGATGGAGGTGATCCGGATTTGTGCCCGCAGGATGTAGCGGTCAAGGGGCACTTCCGGCAGTAGCTGGATGATGCCCCAGTCGCCGGCGCTAAAGGCGCAGACGTTGTTATGGGAGGGGTTGGCGGCGATGGCGGCCGGTCCCAGGGTGACGCGGTGCCAGACCGGCATGCCGTGCGGGCCGATGAGGGTGGCCTGTTCGCCATTGCGGAGTTTCGCGTGGATGGCATCCATCGGGTCGGGTGGGGGTTCGCTGTCCGGCGTCGAGGAAGCGGCGGGCCGGATGGCCATGCCGATGGCGGTGGCAATTCCCAGCAGGGTGATGACAGCGGCGGCGGGGGCCAGGCGAGACAAGCGGCGGCCGAGCCATCGTCCGGCGCTCCGCCAGCGGGTTAGCAGCGGTGCGACGGGCCTTTGGTCGGCCAGGAAGCGTTCCAGGTCCTCGGCCAGTGCGGCGGCGGTGGGGTAGCGATCCGCCGGACGCCGCGCCAGGCATTTCAGGATGATCGCCTCCAGGGTCAGAGGTAAGTCCGGGCGCAACGATCGCGGCCGCGGCAGCACTCCCCGCTCGATCCGCTGGACGATTTCCGCGACCGTCCCCGTGCCGTGCGGCGGCTGGCCGGTCACCATGTGATAGAGTGTGGCCCCCAGGCCGTAGATGTCCGCCGCCGGACCGATCGGCCCGTACATTTTGCAATGCTGTTCCGGCGGCATGTAACTGGGGGTTCCCAGCGGTCCGCTGACGGTCGTCAGGCCGTCGTCGCGGTCGAGCAGCTTGGCCAGGCCAAAATCGCTCAGGTGGGGCTGGCCGGCCTCATCGAGCAGGATATTGCTCGGCTTGATGTCGCGGTGGAGGATATGGGCGGCGTGGGCGGCGTGGACGGCGCGGGCGGCCACGGCGATGATCCGGGCGGCCTCCCGCGGGGCAAACGGCCCCGAACGCCGCAACCGTTCGGCGACGGTGCCGCCCGAGTAGTATTCCATCGTGAAAAAGGGTTGCTGCCGCAGGAAGTCCGTGGCCAGTACCTGGACAATGTGCGGGTGCCGCAGCCGTCCCAGGGCCCGTACTTCGGAAACGAAGCGTTCGGCGGCCATCGGGTTGCCCGGCGCGCGGAGCAGCTTCATGGCCACTAGCCGCTCGGTGGGGTGTTCGCGGGCCAGGTAGACGTCCCCCATGCCCCCGCTGCCCAAGCGGCGGAGAAATTCGTAGCCGGGCGGCGGCGTCGGCAGAGGGAGGGGGGCCGCCGCAGGGGTGGCGTGTTCCGTTAACTGTTCGGTACCCAGCTCGGCGACAGCGGCTGGGCCGGCAAAAGTGCGGGTTTCTGCAGGCGGCGTGAGGTCCGCCCCGATCCCCCGGTTGAACTCTGTCGCCCCGTTGACCGTCGCCCCGTTCGACGTGGCCGGACGCGGCGTGCTGTCGGCCGCCGCCGCACAGGTCGGGCACAACCCCTGCGCCGTGATGCTCTCCACTGGCTGGGCACAGCCCTGACAGATAAACAACTGCGGCATGACTGCCTCCTTCGGACCCGCCAGAGCCAAAAATGTCGCCGACCGACCCCATACGATGATAACCTTCCAGTGACCCGATGACAAGGACGGACGAAAGCAATTTTTTGGGAAGACGGCCAAAATGCGGGCTACCGGAGCGGGAGCGGCGAGCCTGTTTTCCCGGACGGGGTTATCAACGCATCTGCGACGCCCCAGCGGCCAATTTTTTTGCTATTGCGACCGCCGTTTGAATATCGGGTCCAGGGTTCAGAGGATGCGGTGCTGACGGGTTGCGGCGAGGGGGGCGGGATGGATGAGTCGTTAGTTAAGTCATTATCAGGAAAGGATTTGCATGAGCGGTCGCTGCCCGCGGGGCGTCAGCGGCGGCGTATTTTGCCGGGACGGGTAGCCAAGTTGTTGTGAGGCAGGAAGTTGCGTTTGCGATCGGGGCCGGCAGCGTCAGCGGCGACGTGTTTGCCGGGATAACCTCTAAGACATTGTCAGGGAAGGAGTTACGTTCGTGATCGCTAGCAGGGGGGCGTCAGCGGCGTTGCAGACGGACCGGCGGGACCTGGCTTCCCTCGCCGGCGTGGTACTCCGCCGGACCGAAGCCCAGCAGCGGATACAGTACACAACCGAACACTGCCATGCCGATGCCGAAGGCCTCGGTACGCCCGAATCGCCGGGCGACCTCGACGTTGACTACAAGGGCCGCTATCAGGTTGACAGGAGGCAGTAGCAGCAGGCCGCACCACCAGGGGCTAAGGCGGGCCACCCGCACGACCAGCACGTAGACGTTGTACCCGGGGATCAGGGCGGCCCAGCGGGGCTGGCCGGCCTTCTGGAACACGCCGCACCAGCCTGCCACCACCGCAACAATGGTCAGCAACGCCCAGCCCAACAGATACGGCAACAGCCACTGCGTATCCGGCGATCCCCACCCGGGGGATAGCAGTGCCATGGAGGATCCGTCCGTGGCTTGGCCCATGATCCCGCCCCCGCCGCCTGTCCGTGTCAGGGTGCCGACCCCTATGCCTCCCATGGCCCCCGCTCTCCTGGCCACAGCGGCTCATCTGACCGTCGGAATCCCGACCGGCGGGAGCCGTCCACCGGGGCGACACTGTTGAGTGTACGCCGTCCGGCAGGGGATTGCAACGGGCGTTTATGAGCCGTTCGTAAGCCCCCGGCGTCAAGCGGTCCAGTAAGCTTCCGGCGTCCGGCTGGGGGATGCCGGCCGCTGCAGCACGCCCCAATGATCTTTTGCCTATCCGTTGTCGGGACGGGGTGCAGATTGCGGCCTACGGTTTCCGGAGTACGTTTGCGGCAGACGTTTCTGGCAGACGTTTGGCACAATACGCTTCCAGCAGACGTATTTCTGCAAACCTTTTCCGGCACAGAGTTTATGGCAGCATACCGGTTGTCCGGCTTGCGGCGAGGGGGATGGTGCGACGGGGCCGACAGGCATAAAAAGCGCCGCCGCTCCGCTAGGGGAGCGGAGGGCGGCGGGCCATGCACTCCCGCGACTTATGGCAGGGAGCCGACATCCGCTGCCGCCGGCGCCGGATCAACCGGCAGTTCGGCGCCACTCATTTTGGCAGCGGGCGGCGTCGCCGGGACAGGCACGGCCGGATACGGGGGCGTAGGGGGCGGGATCACCGCGTTGGCCGGATGGTACCCGCAGTCGTGCTTGCCGCCGATGTGGGCACAGCCCACCGCAAGCAGCAAACCGTTGAGCGCCAACAGAATTAAGCAATATCGACGCATGTTTATGCCCTTCCCTGGCGGGGTGGTCGGACTGTTTGATCTTTGATCGGATGCGGCGTGGCCTTCCGATCGTCGAGTTTGCATCACGGGGTCGGGCGCGTCCCTGCGTCCGCCGCCGCGGTTCCGGGGACCGTCGTGACCGCTGTCTCCCGGACGCCACTATCATCGTCCTGCCGCTTTTGCCGGCTTAACATATTCTGACGGTTCCACCTGCCATCCCCAGCATCCCGGCGATTCATACCCTGCCTGTGATGCCGGGCTTGTGATGTCGGGTCTGTTCCCGCCGGGGGGACGCTGGCCGGCACCGATGCCCAGGTTTTAAGGGAAATCGACACTGACGGAGATCGCCGCATGGACGCCATCATCCTCGCCGCGGGGCAAGGGACCCGCCTGCGGCCCTACACGTTGCACACGCCCAAGCCGCTGTTGCCCGTGCAGGGGCGGCCGATCCTGGACTGGCTGCTGGCCGCTCTGCCGCCAGTGGACCGGCTCATTGTTGTCGTGCATTACCTGGCCGAGCAGATCGCGGCGTACATGGAGCGGCAACAGCACCTCCGGCGGTGGCTGTTGGTCGAGCAGGGGCCGCCGCGCGGCACGGGTCATGCCCTGATGTGCTGCCGGCAGGCGGTGACCAGCCCGACGCTGCTGGTACTCAACGGCGATGACCTGATCGGGCGATCGGACCTGGCCCGTCTGACCGCCGTGCCGCAGGGGCAGGGGCTGCTGGTGTGCCCCGTGACGACGCCGGAACAGTTCGGCATCGTCTTCCGCCGGGCGGACGGGACACTGGAGCGGATCGTCGAGAAGCCGCAGGGGCTGCCGGCGCCGCAGTGGGCGAACATCGGCGCCTATCTCCTTCCGCGGCAAGTATTTGAGTTGACGTTGCCCCTGTCGCCGCGCGGGGAATACGAGATCACCGACGCGGTGACCCAACTGGCCGCCGCCGCGCCCCTGGCGGTGGTCGAAGCCCGCTACTGGCTACCGATCGGCACGCCACAACAGTGGCAGGCGGCCCAGGAAATGGACTTGCGACCGTGGCTAGCGGCGGAGGAGCCGCCAGCGGCGACCGGATCGACGCCCGCACCGTGAATGTCCGAAAACGGTCAAAACGCAGAAAGCGATGAAAATGGGCCGCCGGCATTTGACATTTGGGCCATATATGTGTATAATTGAACAGTAAAGTGGGCCGCACGTGCGGCGGCTTGAGATCGGTTTGAGATCGCGAGCGACGCCGGAATTGGACGATCGCTCTAGGGTGGTCGCTCAGCACCGCGGTGCGGCCACCGGCGGCGGCGTCGCGGCGTCCGGCTGCTCGTAGGTCCGGACGGTGCTGTTGTGCCGCTGACGCAAGGCCAGTTGATACAGACGCTGCCCGGAAGCGGTGGGATAGAGGCCGGTCACGCACGCCCGGCACAAAGAGTCCGCCGGCAAGCCGATGCACCGGGCCACGGCCTCCAGGGGCAGATACAGCAGGCTGTCGGCCCCCAGCTCGCGGGCCATCGCCTCCTGCTCGGCCAGGGTGGGGGTGCGGCCCGCCATGAACCGCGGGGCAAACAGCTCGCCGATGGTGCTCATGTCGATGCCGTAAAAGCAGGGGGCGATGATCGGCGGGCAGGCCACGCGGACATGGATTTCTTTTGCTCCGCCCTGGACGCGGACGTGCTGCAGCAGGCTTGTGAGCGTCGTGCTGCGGACGATCGAGTCCTCGACCAGCAGGACCCGTTTGCCGGCCAGCACCTCCCGCAGCGGCGTGAACTTCAGGCGGACCCGGTCGGCCCGTTGCGCCCCCTCGATGAAGGTCCGGCCAATGTAGCGGTTGCGGATCAACCCTTCGGCCGAGCGTAGCCCCAACGCGAAGGCCATGGCGTCGGCGGCGGCCTTGCCCGTGTCCGGCACCGGCACCACGATCGTCTCCTGCGGATCGAGCGGCACCCGCCCGAAAGCCCGCTCCTGACGGGCCAGCTCCTCCCCGAGCCGCGCCCGCGCCATGTACACGCTCCGCTCGTCCAGTGTGCTGGCGACGTTGGCAAAATAGATCCACTCGAAAAAGCAGTGGGCCGGACGACGCGACGCCGCAAACCGGTGCCGCGACAGCTTCCCCTCGCGAATCAGCAGCAGCTCCCCCGGAGCCAGCGGCTCGATCCGCTCAAACCCCAAGTTCTGCAAGGCCACGCTCTCGCTGGCGGCGGCAAAGACCGGCCCGTCCACCGCGAAACACAGCGGCCGGATCCCCAGTGGGTCCCGCAAGACCACCATCTCCCCCAGGGCGTTGAGAAACACAATGTTGTACGCCCCGTCAAACGTTTCCGCCAGCCGCCGGAAGACGTCGACCAAGTCCGGGCGGCTCTCGCCACGCAGCTCGTGGGCGATGTAGTGCAGGATTACTTCCGTGTCGTTGTGGCGGGTCAGGTGATAGTCGTGCTGGGCCAGGAGTTGTTGGCGGAGTTCGTGGTAGTTGGTGAGCTGGCCGTTGAAGGCGAAGGCGAACCATTTCCATTTGCAGCCGTGTCGCCGCTCGAACGGCTGGGCATAGCGACGGTCGGTGGCGCCGCAGGTCGCATACCGCGTATGGCCGATCGCCGCCCGCCCGGCGTATTCCTGCATCAGCGACTCGTATTTCTGCGGATGGTTCAGGCGGAACGCCTCGATGACCGTGCCGATGTCCTTGTAGGTATCGAGCAACTGGTCCCGCTCCGGATGGTAGGTGGTCATGCCGGCGGCCAGTTGCCCCCGGTTTTGCAGGTCCAGCAGCAGGCGCGGCATCAGGCGAGAGATATGGTGCGGATCGTGGCTCCAAATCGGGCTGACGGCGTCCTGTCCCGGCAGGTAGTACAACGCCGCCACGCCACATTCGTGCTGCAGCTCGTCCATGGTCCGTACCGGTCGGCTGGGGGATGCGGGCCGCTCTGCATTCCATTGTATCGCCCGGCATCGTCCGGCAGGGAAAATTGTATGGAATGTCCGACCTGTCGCCGAAAATGGGGCCGCACACAATCCGGCCGGGGGGCAATTCCGTCAGTAACGGTAGAAGCCGCCGTCCCGGCGGCGGGGGAACCCAGCGGCGCGGCGGGTGGTCCGCCGGCGCCAAGCAGCCTATTGGCAAGAAGTTGCTTCTATCTCGGAGGACCTGTCGTGATCCGGAAACCGTTGCTCGGACTGCTCGGCGTGGCCATCACGGCGACGCTGGGGCTGGCCCCGCTGTGGAGTCAGGATCCGCCGCGACCGGCAGGGTCGGCTCCGTCCCCGCCGGCAAAGGCCGACCCGAAAGACTCCGCCGCCAAGGAGCTGCCCGTGCAGATCCGCCTCAGCGGCAAAACCCGTTACGTCCTTAACACCGGCGGCCTGGACAGCGACGCTTACAAAAAGAAAATCGCGGCCGCTGCCGAGGCGGGACGACCCCTCCCCACCCCTGCCGTCGATATCGTCGTGGAGATCGTCAACACCAGCTCCAAACCGATCGATATTTGGACGAGTGGCGACCCCGTCGTCCTGACCTTGGACCTGCAGGGGCCAGGGGCGTGCAACCTCAACCCGCCGCTGGCGTTCACCCGGGAGTTCCGGGCGCCGCAGACGACCACCCTGGCGGCGGGCAAAAGCGTCAGCTTCCGTCTCAGCGAGCTGACCAGCGGCTTCCGCGGTCGCTCCCGCTTCTGTTACTGGACCCAACCCGGCGATTACGAGCTGCAAGCCAGCTTCAAGACGGCGATCCGGCCCGCCCCGCCCGGCAGCCCGGACGCCGGCGACGGCTTCAGACACGTCACGCTGACCAGTGCGCCGCTCAAAATCTCGGTCGGGGCGAAATAACGATAACCCACCCGGCAAGTCACGATCAACTGTCGGACAGGGGAGATCGGGCCGCAGCGTCACTGCCGCCGGGCCGGTAGGTGACATCCCTGCAGATGGTTGACCGATGGTTAAGCGAGGCAGTGCAGATCACGCGACAGGGCGTGGCGCTGCATCGGCCGTGAGATGGGTGTGCGGGCTAACCGGGGCAGTGCAGGTCACGTGGCATCGGCCGTTGCCTTAGCAGGTAGCCGATCACGGTCGTGTCACCCAGCTTTGATAGCCCCAGCGGTTGAGCTGCCGCGCGGCGATGTTGGCGTCCGCCAGGTTGGTGAAGTAGCCGTAAAACTGCCACGGCGTGAACACCGAGACGCGGTAGTACACCGCGTAGCCCCGCGGGGCGGGGACCACCGGCCCCACCGGCGGGAACGGGACGATCGGCACAATCGGCCCGACCACCGGCGGCGCGATCGGCGGCACCGGCCGCACCGGCGGAATGTACAGCGGCGGCAACGCCGGATAGATCGGCACGACCAGCGATGGCACCTGCGGATAAACGACGACCGACTGGGCGTTGGCCCGCGGCGTGAGGGTGATCACCGCTAGGACGGATGCGGTTAGAAGGGTGACGGTCCTCATGGTGACATCTCCTCGGACAGGGTGCGCTTTTTGACTTTCACTCAAGTAACGCTCCGTCGGAGCCGAATTGCGCCGCAAATTACCATTTATTTTGATAGCCGGCGCGAGCGTGGCGATTCCGCTGCGGCGGCCTCATATGCCGACATGCATATGACAGGCATATGCTGACTATGGATGGGACCGCACGAGTGTTAGGAAGGACGAGGATGAAGCTGCCGCCGTATCCGTTGCGATTCGAGCCGATATTCCGGAGCATGATGTGGGGCGGGGACCGCCTGCCGCGGTGGTTGGGCCGGCCGGCGATGCCTGAACCGGTCGGCGAGGCCTGGGTCCTCAGCGACGTGGAGGGGTCCTCCAGCGTCATCAGCAACGGTCCACTGGCGACGCGGAGCCTGCGGGAGCTGATGGAGCAGGCGGCGGAGATGGTCCTGGGAGGTGCCGCCGCGACGGCCGGCGGACGGTTCCCCCTATTGCTGAAGTTTATCGACGCCCAGCGGGAGCTGTCGGTGCAGGTGCACCCTAACGACGAGCAGGCCCGCCGGCTGGGACCGCTGCACCGCGGCAAGACCGAAGCCTGGGTGGTGCTCGACCGCGACCCGCACCGTAGCCGCATCTACGCCGGCCTGGCCGAAGGGGTGACCGCCGAAGGCTTTGCCGCGGCAATGGCCCGCCGCCGCGTCGCCGAGACCCTCCACCAGTACGTCCCCGATATCGGCGACTGCCTGCTGCTGGAGGCAGGCACCGTCCACGCCCTGGGGGCGGGCCTGTTTGTCTTTGAGGTGCAGCAGAGCAGCGACATCACCTACCGGCTGTACGATTGGGACCGGGTGGACGAGCGGACGGGCCAGCCACGGCCGCTGCACGTAGCCGAGGCGATGGCCTGCATCGACTGGACGCGGGGTCCGGTGCGGCCGGTGGCCCCCGCCGTGACGGTCGTGGACGGCGTGCGGCGGGAAGGGTTGGTCCGCTGCCGCTACTTTACTCTGGAACGGGTCCGGTCGCGGCTGCCCTGGCCGGTGGCCCGGCCGGGACGGTGCCGGATTGTTGTCGGCCTGGAGGGGCACGCCGAGCTGGTCTGGAGCGGGCGGCGGGAACCGTTCAGTCCGGGGGACGTGGTCCTGCTGCCAGCGGCCCTGGACCAGGCGATGCTCGTGCCACGCGGCGAGGCGACCGTCCTGGAATGCGGCCTGTCCGACGACGGCGGATCCCTATGCGTTGGATCGACCTGAATGCGGACGTGGGGGAGGGTGCGGGCCAGGAGGCGGCGTTGATGCCGCTGGTCAGCTCGGCCAACGTCTGTTGCGGCGTGCACGCGGGCGGTCCACCGGAGCTGGCCGCGACGGTGCGGCTGGCCCTGGCGCACGGCGTGGTCATCGGCGCCCATCCCGGCCATGCCGACCGCGAGCACTTTGGCCGGCGGGAGCGGCCGCTGGATGCCGAAGAGCTACAGGTGTTGCTGGCGTATCAGTTGGCGGCGGCCCAGGCAGTGGCCGAGCTACTCGGCGGGACGATCCGTTACGTCAAGCCGCATGGGGCCTTGTACCATCAGCTCTGCCGGGAGCGGCCGCTGGCCGAGGCGTTCGTCGCCATGGTGGAGCGGCGGGGGTGGGCGGTGCTGGGGTTTCCCGATTCGGCGTTGGAAGCGGCCTGTCGCGGCCGACTGCCATTTGTGCGGGAAGGCTACGCCGACCGGCGATACCGAGCGGACGGAACACTGGTGCCGCGCGGCGCGGCGGACGCGTTCGTGGACGACCCGCTGGAGGCGGCCGAGCAAGTGGAGCGGCTGGTGACGCAGTGCGGCGTGCAGTCGGTGTGCGTGCACGGCGACTCGCCGCAGGCGGTGGCGTTTACCCGGCAGTTGCGGACCGAACTGCAACGGCGGGGCTGGCACATTCGCCCGTTTGTGGCGACCCAGTCGTGACCGGTGCGTCGTTGGGTCAGCGTAGGGTCATGACCCTGGTAGTGGAAGATGCCGGGCTGTGTTCGCTGCTGGTAGACGGGGGCCGGCCGCACCTGCGGCATCGGGGGGTGCCGCTGGGGGGGGCCGCCGACCGCTGGAGCTGGCAGTTGGGCAACGCCCTGGTCGGTAACCCGCCAGATGCGACGGCGCTGGAGGTGACCCTGGTCGGGCCGGCGTTGCGGGCCGAGCAGCCGGTGGCCGTGGCCGTATGCGGGGCCGAGTTTGTAATGAGCGTGGACGGCGAGCCGCGGCCGGCAGGGGCGGCCTTCCCCCTGCTGCCGGGGGAGGTGTTGCGGATTGGCCCGGCCCTGCGGGGCGCCCGGGCGTACGTCTGCGTGGCCGGCGGCTTTCTGGTTCCGCCGCTGTTGGGGAGCCGCAGCAGCTTCGAGCCGTTGGCGGCGGGCACGCACCTGCCCTGTCCGGCGGCACGGATCGGTCGGCGATGCCTGCCGCTGCAGGCCTGCCCGTTACCGGATGCGGCCGCCGCGATCGTCCTGCGGGTGGTCGACGGGCCGCAGCGGGCCTGGTTCCCCGACGAATCGTTTTTCCAGCAGGAATACGAGGTCCTCCCGGCCAGCAACCGCATGGGGGTGCGGCTGCGTGGCCAGCCCTTGGCCCGCCGGCCCGGCGAGATGCTCTCCGAACCGGTTGCCCCCGGCGCCGTGCAGGTCACCCACGACGGCCAGCCCATCGTCCTCGGCGTGGACGGCCAGACCATCGGCGGCTACCCCAAAATCGCCCACGTCATCCAGGCTGACCTCGACCGGCTGGCCCAGTTGCGGCCAGGCCAACGCGTCCGCTTCCAGCGGGTGGACCATGCGACGGCCGCCGCGGCCTGGACCTGCCGCCAACAGGAATTGCGGCAGTGGCTCCGCCGGATCCGCCACGCCGAGGGCGGGCCGCAGTTCCTCGACCTCCCATCCGGCTGACCATCGCCGGCGGCCTTGGATCGCCTCCTCGCCGGCCTCGGATCGTCCATCTGCCACCACCGAATCATTCATCCGCCGGCATCGGACCGTCCGCATGCCGAGAATTGGCCACTATTCCGATAGGAATAGTCGACAATCGGTATGTCCATTCTGACCGTCGAGGGATCGCGTATTTCGTCGGGGGATCGCGTTTCGGCGGGGCACCGTCCGGCCGCGGCGGTTCGGCTTGGCAGCCCCGCCCGTTGCCGTTATGGTCGGTACGCCGGAGGAGGCAGTATGGTCGGTCGGTACGCCGGAGGAGAGGAGACAGGGGCCAGGCCGGTCGGCACCGGCGACGGTTCCGCCGGACAGACCTCCGCGGCAAGGGAGGCAGAGGATGCCACAGGTGGGCCAACGGTCGCGGTCGAGCGTGCTTACCCGGCATTGGACGGTCGGGGCAATCGTGGGAGCGGTTGTGGGGACGGCGGCGTACCTGCTGGTGCAGGGGTGGGCCGCCGGGCCGGGGTCGCCTTCTATGCCGCTCCGAAGGGGGCAACCGGGGTCGTCGACCGGACCCGCGTCGCCCGGACTGGCCGGAGCCGCCCAGGGTGCCCCGGCGGTCCCCGCCCCAGGGCCGGAAGTGGTCGCCGTGCTGGATGTGGACGCCCTATTGGAGGTCCGCCGCGAGGAACGGGACGGCGAGCCGTTGGAGGAGGCGGGGGAGCCGCGGGCGACATCGCCAGGTGGAGTCGCCGGCCAGCGACTGCCGCTGCCGGTGGGGACGGTCGTCCCGGAGGTGCCGCCGCAGATCCCACTTTCCAGAGATTGAGTCTCAGTTGCAATAGATATTGAGTCTCTTTAGCAATATCAAGGCGACCTCATCATATCCCGTCCGGCCGCTCCGTCCGGCTCCGAAGACGTTCTGCAGGGCGGACATCCGGCCCGGTAGCCAGCCGTTCCGCTTGGTCGGTAAGCCATCGCGCGGGTGGCTTGGTTCATAGAATGAACCATGTTCCTCTATGGTCCCGTGACGGCGGCCGCGGGTGCCGCTCCGGGGCATTTGGCGGCCATCGGCGATAATCGGATGTAACTGGTTGCCCGGTAACTACTTAAGGAGGACAGGCGATGCGCACGTTGGGGGCATGGATTCTGCTGGCAGGGGCGGCGTTTCCGGCGTGGGGACTCGGGCAGCAGGGGACGCCGGTCACCATCGCTGGCTTCCGGTCCGTCACGCCGCCGGATTGGAAAGAAGAACCGCTGCCGCCGAAATCGTTGCGGATGATGCAGTTCAAGCTGCCCAAGGCCAGCGGCGATCCCGAGGATGCCGAGCTGGCCCTGTTTGCCCTGCGTGGCGGCGGCTCCATCGAGGCCAATTTGCAACGCCAGGAGGCCAAATTCGAGCCTCCCGCCGGCAAAAAGCTGGCCGACGTCACCACCATCACCAAATTCAAATTCGGCAACAAATACGATGCCATCCTCCAGGACATCCAGGGCACCTACCTCAAGAAATTCCCGCCGTTCGCTCCGGACGCCAAAATCACCCGCGTGCCCGAGTACCGCCAGCTTTACGTCATCTTCGAGGTGCCGGACGACAACGGTACGATCCTCTACTCGATGACCTTGCTGGGTCCGGCCAAGACAGTCGAAAAGCACAAAAAAGCGTTTGAGGATTGGCTGAAGAGCTTCAAGTAAGGTGCGGCGTCCAGCGGCGGTGCCGGCGACCGCTGCCGGCGGCCACGGTCCTGCACCCTTGCTCCCGTTTCCCGGCCCGGCGATGGTCTTTTTCGATTACGAGCTTCCGGAGCATCTGATCGCCCAGGAGCCGGCGGCCCGCCGGGACACTTCCCGCCTGCTGGTGGTGCGGCGGCAGGAACGGAGACTGGAGCACCGCATCTTCCGGGAGTTGCCCGAGCTGCTGGCCGCGGGCGACCTGCTGGTGCTCAACGACACGCAGGTGGTCCCGGCGCGGCTGATCGGCCGGCGGGCCGACACGGGGGGCCGCTGGGAAGCCCTGTTTTTGGGTCTGCGGGACGGCCTGTGGGAGATGTTGGCCAAGACTCGCGGCCATCCGGGCAGCGGTAGCGTGTTTGTGACCGACAGTGGCCTGCGGATGATCCTGCGTGGCCGCACGCCCGACCACCATTGGCTGATGGAGCCGGGAGAGCCGGGCGAGCCGTGGGAGCTGTTACACCGCCACGGGCATGTCCCCCTGCCGCCCTACATCCGCAAGGGGCGGGACCTCCCGGCCGACCGCGAGCGGTACCAGACGGTCTATGCGCGGCGGCCCGGGTCGGTCGCCGCACCCACCGCCGGCCTGCACTTCACGCCGGAACTGCTCGACCAGCTCCAGCAGCAGGGGATTGGCATCGCCCGCGTGACCTTACATGTCGGCTACGGCACGTTCGCCCCGATCAAGACGGCCGATCCACGGCAGCACACCCTGCATGCCGAGTGGTGCGAAGTGACGGAAGAGACCATCGCGGCCGTGGCGGCGGCCCGCGCCCGCGGCGGACGGGTCGTCGCCGTCGGTACCACTACCGTCCGTACCCTGGAGACTGCTGCCGGCCCGGACGGCCTGCGCCCCTTCCGCGGTCCGACCTCGCTGTACATCTACCCGCCGTTCGAGTTTCGGGCCGTCGATGCCCTGATCACCAACTTCCACCTGCCGCGGACGACGCTGTTGCTGCTGGTCGGGGCCTTTGTGGGCGACGCTGAGTTGCTGCGGCAGGCTTACGCGGAAGCGATCGCCCGCCAATACCGCTTCTACAGTTACGGCGACGCAATGCTGATCCTCTAGCGGCCCGTTACCGGACATCCGTGCCGGCGGGCTCACTCCGCCGGTTCGATGATGGCCTGCATCGAGCCGGTGCAACGGGGGATGCGGGGGTCCGGGCCGTAGGCGTGGATCTGGTCGCGTTTCAGCTCGGCCCGTTCGAGAGTGGTAGTGCAGACGATGGCCCGTCCGCGGGTATCGACCTCCCGGGCCAAAAGGTAACCCTTCTCTTCGGGGTAGCCGAAGAGGTCTTTGAGCATGAGGATGACGTATTCGTAGGTGTGGTCGTCGTCGTTGAGCAGGACGACGTGGTACGGGGGTTGGCGGCGGGTTTGCTGTTGGGTGTGGGTATCGGTGTCCACATGGGGCAAGGTGGCGGTGTTCATGTTGACAGACTCCGGCTGATAGTATATATTAGTATAGTATCACAATGGTCCAAAGCAGACGAGGGCAATGTCGTCGTTTTGGGGCCGTTGTGCGGCGTGGAGCTGGACGGTGTGGATGAGGCGTTGTCCGCAGGCTTTGGGGGAGGCGGGGGTGTCAGGGGCCGGGGGGCAGAGGGCGAGGAGGACCTGGTCGTCGCCGAAGAGTCGGCCGTCGGGGTTGAGGGCGTCGGTGATGCCGTCGGTGTAGAGGGCGACGACGTCGCCGGGCTGGAGCTGGACGGTTTCGGCGGCGTAGGGGTAATCGGGCATGACGCCGAGGGGTAGGCCGTGGGCGAACTCATGGCCCAGCGGTGCGGCGCGTTGGAGGGTGGGGCGATAGTATTTGGGGGGGATGTGTCCGGCGTTGACGAGGGTGAGGGCGTGGTGGGTGGGGTCGAGGACGAGGCAGGCGAGGGTGACGAAGCGATCTTGCAGGCCGATGGCCAGAAGCTGGTTATTGAGTCGGGCGACCGCGGCGGCGGGATCGGGTGAGGTCAGCAGGGAGTAGCGGACTTCGGAGCTGAGTTTGGCGACCAGCAGGGCGGCGGGGACGCCTTTGCCGGCGACGTCGCCGAGGACGATCGCCCAGCGTCCGTCGGCCAGGGGGATGAAGTCGTAGTAGTCGCCGCCGATGCGTCGGGCCGGGCTGTAGTAGGTGAAGAATTCGTAGCCGGGGATGGTGGGGGGCTGCTGGGGGAGCAGGCCGAGCTGGACTTGCCGGGCCAGCTCGATTTCGCGCTCTTCGCGTTGCCGGGCGATGGCCTGCTGGTGGAGGCGTGCTTTTTCGAGGGCGACGCCGGCCAGTTGGCTGACGATGGTCAGGAGGTTGAGGTCGTCGGGGTTGAACTTGCGGTGGCGTTCCAGGGTGTCGATCTGGATGACGCCGACGGCCTGGCCGCTGCTGGCCAGCATGGGGGCGCACATCGCCGAACGGATGCGGAACTCGGCGATGCTGGCCGCCGGCCCGAGTTGGGCGTCGATGGTAGCGTCTTCGGTGAGGAAGGCCTGGCGGGAGTCGATGACGCGCCGGACGATGGTGCGGCTGTAGCGGCTGTCCTCGTCGTGGGGCCGTCGCCGCTTGACGATACGGGGTACGGGCCGTCCGTCCTCGTCCAGCAGCAGGATGAAGCAGCGGTCGGCCTGCCGGAAGACGCGGAACAGGACGTCGGCGATGGTCTGAAGCAGGGGTTCCAGCTCGAGGGTTTGGGAGAGGGAGGTACTGATTTCCAGCAGGGCGCGGAGGCGTTCGGCCGGGGCGGACTGGAGCAGTCCGGGGACGCTGTCGGTGGACTGGCTGGCCTCGATGGTGCTGGCGGGCTGGGCGGGGTCGTCGGCATCGCCGGGGGTAACGTCGGCGGGGCCGGGCTTACGCAGCTCGGGGGGCAGGGGGGAGCGGCGTTCGGCGTGCACTTCCTGGCGGAACTGGAAGAGGTAGTCGCAGATGCGGATGCGGTCGTCCGCCGCCAGGGGGGTGCGTTCGGTGATCTGTTTGCCGTTAACGTAGGTATGGTTGCGGCTTTTGAGGTCTTCGATGTAAAAGACGCCGTTTTCGTGGGTGATGCGGGCGTGTTCGCGGCTGACCGAAGCATGGGGAATGACGATCTGGCAGCGTTCGGCGTCGCGGCCGATGGTCTGCGGCTCGCCGGTGAGGGGGATGAGCCGTTGCGGCTTGTGTTCGTCCGGGGATTTCAGGAGCACCAAAACCGCCATAGTCTGCTGGTCCCAAGCGGGGCGTGCGTCGGGATGGGAAGGCCGCCGCTGCTTGCCATTTTCTATCATGATGATGATAGCCTGTGGCAGAGATAGATGCAAGGGTGGCGATGGGGGTAGGATGCGGGCGGGGGGCCGGGGGCGGGGAAAGGAGGCTGCGGGCGGGGCCGCAGGGCAAAGAGGCCAAAAAAGACGGCGGGGAGGATAAGATAGCGGGACGTTGGACGAAGAAATGGGTGAGGGTAGACCGCCGGGCCGCGCGGGGATCGTTTTGGGGCGTGAAATAGTGGATGGGTATCGAAACCTTCTGCGGCGGCGGTGGGTAAAAATGTTACGGACGGGATCGCCGTGAGTACCGAGGCTGCGCTGGTACGCCGCTGTCTATCGGGCGATGGCTCCGCCTACCGGGAGCTGGTGGAGGGGCATTATGGGGTGGTCTACCGCCTGTGCCGGCGGTTGCTGGGTTGCTGCCACGACGCGGAGGACGTGGCCCAAGAGGTGTTTGTGCGGGTGTTCCGCAGTTTGCACCGTTGGGATCCGCGGCGGGCATTGCGACCGTGGATATTGGGGATAGCGGTCAACCGTTGCCGGACGTGGCTGGGGCGGCGGGCCCGTCGGCCGCAACCGCTGGCGGACTGGCAGCAGCAGGCTGATCCTCGCCCGGCGGGCACGGCGGAGGAGCTGCGACAGTGCGTCGCCGACGCCGTAGATGTCCTGCGCGCAGATTACCGCACAGTCTTCATCCTGTTCCATGAACAGGGTTACTCCTACGAGGAGATCGCGGCGATGCTCGACCGGCCAGTGGGGACGGTCAAGACGTGGCTGCACCGGGCGCGGCTGGAAGTGCTGGACGCGTTGCGGGACAAAGGTTGGGTGGGGCGACCGGCCGCCCGGGCAGAATCGCCGCAGGCGGAGGGGGTAGGATGAAGGGTCGGAGGGGGGCGGTCGGCGATTGTGCGGCGGCGCTGGCCGCGTTGCAACGGGCGTTGGACCACGAAGAAGGATGGTCGGATGCGGCGGCCCGCGTCGGACCGCATTTGGCGTTGTGCCGGACGTGTCGGGAGCGATTTGCTGCGGCCCGACTGTTGCTAGCCGTGTTCCCTGCCGGGAGTCTTTCGGAACGGGAAAGGGGACCGGTAGCAGCAGCGGGGAACGTGTCGGATCGGGTAGCGGTCGGGGGGGTGCGTCGGCGTCGTTGGGCGTACCGGGCGGCGGCCATGGCGACGGCGGCCGCCGTGGTGCTGGCCGTTATCGGGATGATTACCGGGACCCGCTCCCAGCCGGAGCTGCCGCCCGGGCCGCCGGATGGGGGTGGGCCACTGCTCGCGGACACGCCGCCCCTGCGGCTGGAAGCGGAGCTGGCCCGGGCAGCGACCGCCCTGCATCAGGTGGCGGAGCAGTTGCCGGATGGACCGGCCGTGCCGTTACCGGCGTGGTCGCTGCCGGCAGAGGAAGGCGGCGGGGGAATCGATCGGGCACAAGCCGACGCCGCCCGTGCGCCCTTGCTGGCCGTCCGCCAGGGGCTGGAACCGCTGGCCGTCGCCACGCAACGGGCGTGGGAACGCCTGCGGCGGGACCTGAGCAACTGGCAGCCCCCTGCCCAGACGGGTTCCTAGTCCCCCGGCCCGCCAGTGGCTGTTGACCCTCGGACCAAACAGGCGGGCGTCGTGGAGGAATGCGTGCATGGTGGGGTGGGGTGGACGACGGTGGGAGCTGGGCGGACTGATACTGGCGGCGGGGATAGCCATCGCCGGGATGCCGCCGCAGGGAGTCCGCCGGCCGTCGCCGCGCGAGGCGGTGCTCGATGTCCTGCCGCCGGACGCGGCCGTGGTTCTCCTGGCCTCGGGCTGGCACGACCAATATCAACGGTTACGGAACTCACCGTGGGCGCGGCAGTGGCCGCAAACGCAGTTGGGCCAGGCCATACTGCAATCGGAGCCGTGGCGGCAGCTCGACGCGGCGGTCGCGGCCATTGGCCGTGAGCTGCAGATCACCCCGGAGCAACTGCTGGCCGATGTGCTGGGGGAGGCAGTCGGCTTTGCCTACCAGCCGCCGGCCGAGCGGCCCGCGCAGGAAGAGTACGGGCTGTTAGCGATCGCGCCGCGGCAGCCGGCCACGTTGCGGCAACTGGTGCAACGGATCGAGCAGTTGCAACTGCGGAGCGGCGAGCTGCGGGGGATCGACCGCCGCCGCCACCCCGACCTGCCCGGGCAGGACTATTTTGTCCGTACCAAAGCCAGCGGCGAAACCGATTACTATGCGTTTTGTGATGATTTGTTCATTTACTCTGGCTCGGAGTCGGCCGTGCAGGCGGCGCTGCAGCGGGCGACGGCACGGCGACCCTCCCCCCACCGCCAGCGTCTTGGGCAACTGGTGCCGTCAGACGCCGCCGTGAGCGTACTGATCCGGCCCCGCAGCCTCGATCCGCTCTGGCAGAACAGTTGGGCACAGGCAGAGGAGGCGGCCCGAGAGATCGGGCGGGCGTTGACAACCCTGTGGGAAGGGATCGACGATCTGGCGATCTACCTGCGATTGGATACGGAGGCGGAGCTGGGGCTAGTGGTGCGGTATGACGCCTCGCGGCTGCCGGCGGCGTGGCAGAAGGAGTTGGCCCGCCCGGCACCGTCGCGGCCATGGCTACCGCCGCCGCAGGCCTGGATCGCCATGCAGCTCCACGGCCACGCCCGCCACTGGCTCCAGTTGCCGGAAGCGCCGCAACCGACGGACGTGCCCCGCTGGCTCGCCAAACCGCTCGGGCCGATCGTCGGCCAGGACAAGCTGCCGCAACTGCTGCAGAGCCTGGGGCCGGACTGGGCGGCGTGGCTGGAGCCGCCCCCCTCCCCAACGGAGCTGCCCGCTGCGGCCGTGGCCATCGCCCTCAGCGGCGAGGAGCCACGCCGCCGCCCCGCCGCCCAGTCCCTCCTCCAGACCGCCGAATTCTTCTTCCACAGCTACCGCTTCACCTACAACGCCACCCACGCCGACCAGATCGACTGGTTCGAACGCCGCCACGGCCCGACCGTCATCAAGGGACTGAGCAATCCCCGCGGCTTCCCCAACGGCTTTGCCCCCGCCTATGCCGTGACCGGCGACTGCAACTACCTGATAGTCGCCACCTCGCCGCAGGCCATCGAACGGTGGCTCCGGCGACCGCAGCCAGGGGATGCGACGGACGCGACGGTCGCCGTGGTGCAGGCCGCCAAGATCCGCGAGTACCTCCTCCGTCACGGCGACGATCTAGCCGAGCAGCTCGCCCGCTTCGGCACAGCCGACGCCCCCACCCACCGCCGCGACCTCCGCAACCTCGCTCTGCTCGCTGAATGGATCGACCAGCTCCGCCTGGAATTTCGCCGCGACCGCGATACTCTCCGCCTGCTCCTGCGGGTGAAGGCGTCCGCCCCCCTGAAATGACGATCCGGCGTCGGATCGTCATTCGCCAACCGCAACAGAACGGTTTGCAGCAGAACGGTTTGTAGCAGAACGGTTTGCAGCGGCTGATTCGGTCGAGCGGGATGCGGTGGAGCAGGATCCCGTCAAAAGGAGTCCTGGTCGGTCAACGGCGGACCTGGTCGAGCGGGAAGCGGCGGCGACCGCCGTCGGCGTCGGAAGCGTCAGCGGCGGGGACGGCGGTCCCGCTCCCCACCGCCGGTTTGGCCGAGGCGCAGGTGCCGCACCCGGTGCCACAGCCGGATCCGCCGCCGAGCCACAACTGCCGCCCCTCCCGCCACAGGCGGTACGTCAGGTAGGCGGCCGCCGCGGCGACGATCGCCCCGACCGTCATCCATTCCGCCGCCCATGCCGCCGCCGATCCCATGGTCCGCTCCCCCACTCTTTGTGCTTCTTGTGAGTGTTTTTTGTGCTTTTGTTGAGCGTTCCGGGCCGTATTGCTCCCACCCGTCGTAGGACAAATTGCTTCCACCCGTCGCAGGACAAGCCGTTACAAGCCGTTACAGTCCGTCCACGATCGCCGCGCCGAGCTGGAAGGTCAGCCACGCCCCCAGGTACGCCAGCAGGGTCATGTAGGCAAAGGTAAACGCCGGCCATCGCCAGCTATGGGTTTCGCGACGGATCACCGCCAGCGTCGAGACGCACTGGCAGCACAGGGCAAAAAAGACCATCACCGACAGAGCGACCGGCACGGCGTAGCGGCCGCGGACCGGATCGGCGGCCCATTCCGCCTGGATCGCCTGGCGGAGGGTTTGCCCCTGCTCGTCGTCCGCCTCTTCCACCGCTCCCGGATCGACCTCGCCGACATCGTAGATGATCCCCAGCGTGCCGACGACCACTTCCCGCGCCGGGAAGCTGGCCAGGGCGGCCATGCCGATCTTCCAGTCCCAGCCGAGGGGCACAAATAGCGGCTCCAGCGTGCGGCCGATCCGGCCCAGCCAGCTTTGCCGCTTCCATTCCCCCATCAGCCGCTGCGGCTCGGCAAGCAGGGCCTGGAGCTGCTCCCGCTCGGCGGCTACGGCGGGGTCGTCCGGCTTCGGCGGCAGTAGCTCCAGGCGTTTTTGGGCCGCGGCGGCTTGCTCCTGCGCCTGGGCGATCCGCAACGGATACGGCACCCCCGCCGCATCCGTATACGGGAAGTACAGCAACGCCCAGACGACGACCATCGCCGCCAGGATGACCGTTCCGGCCCGGACCACGAACGCCTGGCCGGCCTCGACCATCCGCCGCACCACGGCGGTCAGCTTCGGCCAGCGATACGGAGGCAGCTCCAAGACGAACACCGGCGTCTCGCCGCGCAATAGCGTGCGTTTGAGCGTCCAGGCCACCAGCGGGGCGGTCATAAAACCGATCAGATACATGCCAAACAGGACCAGCCCGGGTAGCCATGCCGGATACCCCTCCCGCAGGAACGCCCCGATCAGCAGGATGTACACCGGCAGGCGGGCCGAACAGCTCATCAGCGGGGCGACCAGGATCGTGGCCAGGCGGTCGCGCGGGTGCTCGATCACCCGCGTGGCCAGGATCCCGGGTACGGCACAGGCCACGCTGGATAGCAGCGGGATGAACGATTTTCCGCTCAGGCCGCAGCGGCTCATCAGCCGGTCCATCAAAAATGCCGCCCGGGCCATGTAGCCGCAGTCTTCCAATATGGCGATAAACCCAAACAAGATCATGATTTGCGGCAAAAAGACCAGTACGGCCCCGACCCCCTTGATCACGCCGTCGGTCAACAGGCTGCGCAGCGGCCCCTCGTCGAGCTGGGCCGCTACCGCCGCGGCTGCCCACTCCCGCCCGGCGTCGATCGCGTCCATCAGCGGCCCCGCCCACCGGAAAATCGACTGAAACATGAACAGCATCAGGGCCAAAAATAGCAGCGTGCCCCACAGGCGGTGCGTCAGGACGCGGTCGATCCGGTCGGTCCAGCTCAGCGGCGGGGCGGCCGGCTGCTGGACGACGCCCTCCAGGAGCTGGCGGATCCAGGCGTAACGGCTACGGGCCTCCACGGCCGGCACGGCCAGTCCGGCGGCCTCCAGCCGCTGTCGGGCCGCTGTCAGGGCCGCGGCAAAGCCCGGCCCGAGCGGGTCGACCAGGCGGCGTTCCACCGCCCCGCCAACGTCGAAGAGCGCCCGTCGTAGCAGGAACGGCGGTATCTCCTCGCCAGCCACCTGGTGCAAGCGGTCCAACTCCGCCGCCACCCCGTCCGGCCAGGGTACCTGCGGCGGGGGCGGTCCCTGGGCCGCCTCAAACACCGCCTGGCACAGCTCCGGCAGGCCGACGCCCCGATGGGCCTGGATCGGCACCACCGGCACGCCGAGCCGCTGCTGGAGTAGCTTGTAGTCGATCCGCAGCCCCTGTTTGTCGGCCAGGTCGGTCATGTTGACCGCCACGACCACTGGCCGGCCCAGGTCGAACAGTTGCGTCGTCAGGTAAAGATGCCGCGACAGGTTAGTGGCGTCCACGATCGACAGGATGACCTGGGGGGGCGGCTCTTCCGGCCGCAACCCGAGCAGCAGCTCGACGGCCACCATCTCGTCCGGACTGCGAGCCGCCAGGCTGTAGGTGCCGGGCAGGTCGATCAGCTCCCAGGCCGTCGTGCCGTGGCGGACCGTCCCCTTTTTCAGCTCGACGGTGACGCCGGGATAGTTCCCGACCCGTTGCCGCAGGCCGGAAAGAGCATTGAACAAGGTCGATTTCCCGGTGTTCGGGTTGCCGACCAGGGCGACGGTGAAGGTTCGGGTTGCCGACATGGCGAGGTGTTGGGTTGGGGTCTTGGGATGGTAGGGTTGTGTGGGGAAATCGGGTCAGAGGTTTGGGGGAACGACAGCGGCCACGGATCGCCTCAGGATCGCCATTAGATCGCCTTTAGGGGTCGCCGAGCTGGACGAGGATGCCGGCGGCTTCGCTTTTGCGGAGGCTTAGGCGGGTGTTGCCGAGGCGGATTTCCAGGGGGTCGCCGAGGGGGGCCGCGCCGAGCATTTCGACGGTTTCTCCCTCCAGTAGCCCCATTTCGTAGAGGCGTTGCAGCAGCGGGGGCGGACCACTGATGCGGATGACCCGGCCCCGCTGTCCAGGGCTCAGTTCGCTGAGAGGGGGCATGACAGGGGCCGCACCAGTATCTGGGCGCATTCGTCGGTCCGCAAGCAAAGGCGACAACCGCCCAGCTCGAGTAGGCAGGGGACGCCCGACTGAACCACCCGCACCCGGCATCCTTCGCGTAAACCCAATTCCGCTAAGCGGTTAATGAAAGCCGGCTGGCCGCAGACCGCCTCGATTTCCCCCCATTCGCCGGCTCGGAGCATGTCCAGTGGCAGCAGCATCGCCCATCCTTTCCGCCGCGGCAGGCTCTATCGACTAGCTGTCGGGAGGGATTCGGCAGGCCATCCGCGGCCGCCGCATGGTTCCCTCCGGCTCCCCACGGCTCCTTATTGCGATTCCGTCTCATTTAGTCTGGCGAACCAACTGGCCATCGTCAAGTGAGAAAAATAGTTTTTTCGACGTTTCGGCGCCATCCGTGCTGTCCGGCGACGGCAACCGCGCCCGCGATCCGATCTTCCAGCTCCCCAATTCCAGCTCCACGATCCGTGCCGTTTTTTCCTGGCACGTCTGTGGCTCGGCGTCTGGAGGGAGCAGGCAAGCTCACGCTGAGGTCTCTGGGTGCGGTTGACGCCGCGGCGTTGAGCGTTATAATGATGGCGATTAGACGGTAGATGGATGATGACAAGTGCCGGACTGGCGGTAGTGACGATTGATGGGTCGCAGTTGCGACTGGGTCTCAACAAAAGACGCCGTCGGCCCGGCCACACTCGGCAACACGAGCGCACTCGCCGATGATGCCGTGCCGCATGAGGCTACTGGGGCATTGGGGCGGCAGTCTGCTGCTGGTCGTGTGGGTGTGTTTGGTGGACTGCGTGGCCGCACCGGGGGAAATCCCGTGGCCGGTGATGCTCCGCAATGTGGCGTGGGCTTCCCTGCCCGGCTCCTCGTCAACGCCCGCTGAACACGAGGAAGAGAAAAGCGAAGAGTCGAAACTGGCCGGATTTCGGAACAAGCTGGAATGGCTCTCGCGGCGGATGCTCGGGCCGCGGTCGGCGGCGGCCGCAATTCCCTCCGCTTCGGACCGAGAGCATCTGTTGGACCATCTGCTGGGCCAAAAGGTACGGACGCTCGCTCAGGTAGCATTTCCCATCGATTGTCGCCATAACGGTTTGGGTGCGCCCTATCTCTGTTAGACCTGTCGGGATGGCATCTCTCCGTGTTGGCCGCCGAGTCGGACCGGTAGTGTCTGGCAAAGCGTAACCAGTTGTCATTACGTCGGTTACGGCGTGTACGGCGTGTGGCGTCGCCGATCCGGTCGTCGGAGGGCGTACTCCCGACGACCCGCATCGCGGCAGGAACCGCTCGGACCGGTCGCGGGAAGGGGAGCCGGAATGACGCAGCAGGGCCGGATGCGGCGGAGCGACCGACGGGACCCGCCCCTGCGGCTGCGGGGAAGACGGCTGATGACGGATTGGACATAACCACTTGGGCCAATTGGAGATAGGGAGGGTGTACCCATGAAAAAGCTAGCACGCGGCGTTCAGCAATTCCACGATCACGTGTTTGCACCGCAACACGAGTTGTTCGAGAAGCTACTGGCGGGCCAGCGGCCGCGAGCGCTATTTATCAGTTGTTCGGATTCGCGGGTGATCCCGGAGCAGATCTGTCAGGCCGAGCCGGGGGAGCTGTTTGTGATCCGCAATGCGGGCAACATCGTGCCGCCGTACATGCCGGAGTCGGTCAACAGCGTGGCGGCGACGCTGGAGTATGGCCTGCGGGCGTTGCGGATCCCGCAGATCGTCATTTGCGGGCATACCCACTGCGGGGCGATGGAGGCGGCGTTGCGGCCGGAGACCACCGAGCAACTGCCGTGCGTGCGGCAATGGCTCGGCCACGTCCACGCCGCCGCCAGCATCGTCCGTTGCTGCTATGCCCATTTGCCGATTGAGCAGCAACTGGACGTGCTGGTACAGGAAAACGTCCTGATCCAGTTGGAGCACCTGCGGTCGCACCCGGCGGTGGCCACCGCCTTGGCGGCCGGCGAGCTAAACATCTACTGCTGGGTCTATCAGATGGAGACGGGGGAGGTCTATTCGTACGACGGAAAGACCGGGCATTTCGTGTTGTTGCGCCCGGATCTCGATCCGCTGCCGGTGGCGGTACAACCGCTGCCGATGCCGCGATCCCCCCGCCTGCTGGCGGTCGCTCCGCCGCTGCCGGTCGAGCCGACGGCGAGCGGTGATGCCTCCTGAGAGGAGCAGGGAAGCGGAGCGGTCACCGCTGGGGGGATTATCGCCGGAGGGGCTGCGAGCAGCGGTATGCGGCCTGTGCCGCACCGTCCGTCGGTGAAGACGCATGAAATTTGGGAGGAACAAAACCATGACGGCACGGTGGCGATCGATCTGGGACGATTTGGTCGCCTCGATCGTGGTGTTTCTGGTGGCCTTGCCGCTGTCGATGGGTATAGCGATTGCATCCGGCGTGCCGGAGGAGAAGGCGGCGGCGGTCGGGATCATCACCGCGATCGTTGGTGGCGTACTGGTCGGGATACTGTCGGGATGTCCGTTGCAGGTGTCCGGTCCGGCGGCCGGCTTGGCGGTCATCGTCGGCCAGTACATCGCCCAGTACGGCTTTGCGACCCTGGGGCTGATCGTGATGATCGCCGGCGGCATCCAACTGCTGGCCGGTGCGTTCCGGTTGGGGCAGGTCTTCCGGGCGGTTTCGCCGGCGGTGATCCAGGGGATGCTGGCCGGTATCGGCGTGCTGATCTTTGCCAGCCAGTTCCATGTGATGGTGGACGATTCGCCGCCGGGCACTGGTGTCCGCTACGGCGGGATCATCAATCTCATCACAATCCCCGAGGCGGTCTGGAAGGGGTTGACCGAGGCAGAGCATCAGGCGGCGGCCCGCATCGGGGTGCTGACCATTCTGATGGTCGTCGCCTGGACGATGTTTGTGCCGCGACGGTTACAGTTTTTCCCCGCCCCTCTGTTCGGCGTCATCGTGGCCAGCTTGATCGCCTATTGGGCCGGCCTGCAACTCAAGCTTCTCTACGTGCCGGACAACCTTTTAGAAGCAGTCAGCTTGCCGACGGCGGAGGTGTGGCCCAAGGTACTCGACAGGGAGATCCTGATCGCCGCTTTGGCTCTAGCGTTCGTCGCCAGTGCGGAATCGTTGCTGACGGCCACGGCGGCGGACGCCATGCAGCAGCGGGCTCCCCGCACCAAATACGACCGGGAACTGGTCGCCCAAGGGGTGGGCAACCTTACCTGCGGCCTGCTGGGAGCCCTGCCGATCACCGGCGTGATCGTCCGGACCGGAGCCAACATCCTGGCGGGGGCCCAGAGCCGGCTCTCCACCATTCTCCATGGGGTGTGGCTGCTACTGTTCACCTGGATGTTTCCGGACGTATTACGACATGTGCCGGTCTCGGCCCTGGCGGCCCTGCTGGTCTACACCGGCTGGAAGCTGGTCAATCCAAAGGCCATCCGGAAGCTGCGGGAAATCGGTTACAGCGAAGTGGCTATCTATGCCGCCACCCTGGCGACGGTGGTCATCATCGACCTGCTGACCGGCATTCTGGTCGGCATCGGTCTGGCTATGGCCCAGTTGCTTTACCGGTTTACACATCTGCGGATCGACGTGCGTGCCGATGAGGAGCGGCGAGAGGTGTTCCTGCGACTGGAGGGTGCGGCGACATTCCTGCGGCTGCCGCAACTGGCGGCAGTGCTGGAGACCATCCGCCCCGACGTCGAGCTGCATATTGACCTACGCGGCCTCAGCTACGTCGACCACGCCTGCTTTGAGCTTTTGGTCAGCTGGGCCAAGCAGCACGAAAAACAGGGGGGCCGTCTGGTCATCGACTGGGACACGCTGCATGCCCGTTTTCGGCAGAACGGCGAGACCAACCGCCCGGCAGAACCTCCAGCAGCGGTTGCCGCGGCGGCCCCTGCGCCTCTTTCCCCGCCGGACGGCGTCGCTCAGCCGGCCGCCGCCAGTCCCCCTGCCGCGACGGACGCCGTGATGACGGCACGCCCCACATAAGGTTCTCCGGCAAAAGGGGTTGCAACAAATGGGTTGCGGCGACCCAACGCCCGCCGACCACCAGGAGGATGACCCACGCCCGATAAGTGGCATCCGTGGCAACGGTCAGTTGGCCTAGGAAATAGGCAAAATGCCTATTTTTCGGGCAGATGCTGCTCAATCTTTCAGCAGAGTTCACGAGGTTGACGGCGGGTCGTTCGCCGTAACGAATTTGCTGTTGCGGCCGTATCTGATTACGCTACATGAACTTACTGAGAAATTCTCTGGACAGCGATAGGCCGCGGAACGATTGGCACGGGAGATGCTCATCTTCCGGTGGCGAGAGCCGTGATCGGCCTGTTGGCAGGGGAGAGGCTGCCTAACGGGCCGATTGCGTTTTTATTACGTATCTCGTTGCCGAGCAATGAGTTGGGGTGATTGCGGCCTGGTGCAGCGACCCGCCTCACGGCGAGGGCGTGTCCGGCAGCGGCTCCAGAATCAGCCACACCTTGGACCACAGCGGCGGGATGTGGCTGGTGCGGGCCTCGTACACCAGATCGGCATCGTCTTTGGAAATCTCCACGGGTAACTCCAACATCGAATACGGGAAATTGGAGATGCTGATGATGTCGCCGCTGTTGGCCCCGTAGAATTCGCGTTTGGTTTCCGGATCGACAATGGTGACGCTGCCGGCAAAGACCCAGCCGTGGGGCAGCGGCTGTTTGCGTTCGCGGTCCCAGACCCATTCCTGGGCCGGGTGGGTGTGGGTCTGGCCGTCGCGGCGGTAGTGGACCAGGACGCGGACGGGCTGGCCAGTGGCCGGTTTGTACTCCGGCTGTTCGGTCTGCGGGTTGATAAACTGGGTGGGCTTGCCTGGTTTGGCTCCCGCGGCTTCCAGTGCGGCGTGGATGAACTTGGCGTCGGCGTCGATCCGCAGGATGCCCTCGTGTTCCTTGGTCCCCTTGCGGCACAGCAGGACTTCCAGCGGTCCTTCCCGCAGGCAGACTTCGCAGACCAGGCCGACCCGCACCACCTTTTTCTTGCCGTCGACCGTCGCCACCTCGGCGAAGATGGTCTTTTCGGGGTTCAGTGGCGTTAAGGTGTTGTCCGGATGCAACTTCGGGTAGTCGGGGAGGGGCGCGGGGGGCGGTTGGGGTTGCTCGACAGGCGGCAGGGGCGTGCTGTCCGGTTCCGCTGGCCGCGGCGGGCCGGAGGGCGGGTCAGTCTTGTACAGATCCCGTTGCGGCAAGCCATTTTGCGACGGATCGGGCCGTGGCGGGTCTTTTGGGGCCGGCCGGTCGAGGGTCGGGGATGGCCGCGACGGATCATTTTGTGACGTAAGCTGTTGCGACGAAGGAGATTGCGATGGTTTGGACGTTCGGGAGCGGGCCACGGCGGGTCCGTCCGCCGCAGGTGTCGGCGGCTCGGCCGGCTGGCAACCGACGAGCGTCAGCAGCAGGCTGGCCGTCGCCGCGGCCATCGCCCGTCGAGCCAGGTGAAAACAGGGACTGCTGGCAGCCGGTTGCCGGATCATGGCCCGTCCTCCTCGCCGCGGAGTGGCGGGGATCATCCTCCCCCTACCCTATCATATCGCCGGGGCCGTTGGGCCGCATCCGGAACGGCGGCGGGGGAGCGGCGGTGCGGCGGGCGGGATGCCGGGTGCAGGGGTCACCGCTTGCGGGGCGGCTCCTCCTTTTTGGGCAGGTCAGCCAGCTCGATGGGGACCGGGGCGTAGTGGCTGAACTCCATGGAGAAGCTGGCCGTACCGCCGGTGGCGCCGCGTAGGTCGTTTGTGTAGCCGAACAGGTTGGCCAGCGGGATTTTGGCGACGACCTGGGCGATGCCTTTGTCCTCGCTGGTCTCCTCGATCATGCCGCGACGGCGGCTGATGTCGCCGGTGATCGCCCCCTGGTACTGCTTGGGGCAGACGACCACCACTTTCATGATCGGTTCCAGCAGGATGATGCCGGCCTTTTCCTCCGCCTCGCGGAAGGCTTCGACGGCGCACAGGTAGAAGGCGTCCTGGGAGGAGTCCACCGGGTGGTATTTGCCGAAGTGGAGCTCGAATTCGATGTCGACGAAGGGGAAGGGGTATTTGTGGCCGCGTTTGGCGGCGTCCCGCAAGCCTTCCTCGACGGACGGGATGTACTCCTTGGGGATGACCCCTTGGGTGATGGAGTTGACGAAGTAGATGTTGTTGGGGTCGGGCTTGACCCTGGGGTCATTCAGCTCCTCGATGGCGCGGATGCGGTCGGCGATATCGTCGGCCGAGAGGGGCTTGTAGCGGACGTTGATGACGGCGTATTTGCCGCGGCCGCCGGTCTGTTTGATGTAGCGGTGTTCGAGGTCGACCTCTTTGGCGAGGGTTTGGCGGTAGGCGACGCGGGGCCGGCCGAGCTGCACGGCCGGGTCGCCCTGCGGCAGGTTGAGGGCGCGGCGGAGCTTCTCTAGGCTGATTTCCAGGTGCAATTCGCCCATGCCGGAGAGGATGGTCTCCTTGGTTTCCTCGTCGGTGTGGGCCTTGAGGGTGGGGTCGTCACGGACCAGGCGGGAGAGGGCCTCGCCGACCTTGCCGCTGTCGAGGGTGCGGGCAAAGGACAGGGCCGCCGAGACGACCGGCTTGGGGAAGCTGATTGACTCTAGGGCAATCGGGGCGTCCGGGTCGCAGAGGGTCTGGCCGGTGGCGGTGTATTTCAGGCCGATGGTGGCGACGATGTCGCCGGGACCGGCGGAGTCCAGCTCGATCCGCTTGTCCCCCATCATCCGGTAGAAGCGGACGACCCGCTCGGTCTTGTTCAAGGCGGTATTGAGGTAAACCGAGCCGGGCTTCAGCTCGCCGGAATAGATGCGGATGTAGACCAGGTCGCCGGTCGGCTCGGCGACGGTCTTGAAGGCCAGGGCGGTGAACGGCTCGGCCGGGTCGGGTTTGCGGACCTCCACTTCCTTGGTCTTGGGGTTGATCCCCTCGACCGGCGGGCGGTCCAGCGGGCTAGGCAGGCAGTCTACGATCAGGTCGAGCAGTTGCTGCACCCCCTGGAACAGCTTGGAGGAGCCGCAGTGGACGGGGGTGAACATGCCCGAGAGGGTGCCGCGGCGCAAGGCCTCGCGGATCAACTCCGGCGGGATATCCTGTCCTTCCAGGATCCGTTCGGTCAGCTCGTCCGAAGCGCCGGAGACGACGTCCAGCAATTGTTCGCGGGCCTGTTCCGCCTCGGCCCGGTATTTCTCGGGGATTGGCTGGACGAAGAAGTTCCGCTTGGTGGGGTCCGCCTCGTCACGGGTGATGAATTTCATCTCGATCAGGTCGATCAGCCCTTCAAAGGCGGTGTCCTGTCCGGCGGGGATGGTGACCACCGCCGGCTTGGTAAGAAGTTTTTCCTCGATTTGCCGCACACAGCCCCAGAAGTCGGCCCCCATGCGGTCGAGCTTGTTGACGTAGGCCAGGCGGGGGACGCGGTACTTATTGGCTTGCCGCCAGACGGTTTCCGACTGCACTTCCACGCCGCCGACGGCGCAGAAGACCCCCACCGCCCCGTCCAGCACCCGCAGGGAGCGTTCCACCTCAGCGGTGAAGTCGACGTGTCCCGGCGTGTCGATGATGTTGATGGTGTGGTCGCCCCATTCGACGGACACGGCGGCCGAGTTGATGGTGATCCCCTTTTGCCGCTCCAGGGGGTCGAAGTCGGTGGTGGTGTCGCCGGTGTCCACGTCCCCCACCTTGTGTTTGGTGCCACTGTAGTAGAGGATGCGTTCGGTGGTGGTGGTTTTGCCCGCATCCACGTGGGCCATGATGCCGATGTTCCGGACTTTGTCGAGCTTGAGCATAGTCGGTTCGCTGCCGGCGGTGGGCCGGCTCCTCGGGGTCGCGCAGTTGCCTTCGTTCAACCTAAGTTATTGGCGTGCAGTCAGTTAGCACAAACGTTCTGGTGGAGATCAGATCGTTGTGGTCGCCGCGGGCTGTGCCGGGGCCTACCGGCTCGGCGTCCCGTGGCGACAAAAAATTAGACATGGCCGCCGGCCGGGGGATTCCGAACGGGGCCATGGACGCACGCCAGGTCGTTCTGTAACCAGTTTACGGCGTTTGTGCCCGAATGTCCACCGCCGGCGGATGAAGGATTGAAGAAATTGTTGTAAAGCATGATCAGATCAGCATTAGCGTCCTGCGGGTGGCGGCGGCAATCCCAAAGGACCGTTTTGGTGGCGGCGATGGTTTTTGGCAGGGAAAAAGGCTGGTCCGGTCCCTGGCCGGGCCGGGTGGGGGTGGTAACCGTAGCGGCGTGGGAGGCGGGGGTAGCGGTCAGGATCGGCGGCGGGACCGGCGCGGGGTAGGGGCCGTGGCGTCTTCCGGCTCGACGAGCCGGAAATCGAGCAGGCGGCGGGGGATGTCGACGCGGGCCACCTCGACCCGCACCCGGTCGCCGAGGCGGAACCGCCGCCGTGTGCGGTGCCCTTCCAGGGTGTGGCTCTCGGCGTCGTACCAGTAGTGGTCGTCCAGCAGCGAGGCGATGTGGACTAGCCCTTCGGCGGGAAACTGTTCGGCCTGGGCGTAGAAGCCATAGTCGGCCACGCCGGTGATGACGGCGTCGAACTGTTCGCCGAGGCGTTCGCTCAGGTACATCAGCACCTTGAGCTGGACCAGTTCACGTTCGGCCATTTCGGCGCGGCGTTCCATTTTGGAGCAGTGGTCCCCCAGGGCGAGTAGCTCGTCGCGGTCGGCGGTGGGGCGTCGCCGCTTGAGCAGGCGGTCGAGCTGGCGGTGGACCTGTAGGTCCGGGTAGCGGCGGATGGGGGAGGTGAAGTGGCAGTAGTGAGATAGGGCTAGGGCGTAGTGTTCTTCGGCGATGGGGGTGTAGACGGCCTGTTTGAGGCTGCGGAGCAGGGCGTAGTGCACGGCGGCGCGGGCGGGGGTGTCGGCGGTTTGCTGGAGGACGCGTTGCAGCTCGAAGCGGTCCTGCGGCCGCCGGATGGGGTAGCCGAGCACATCGGCGAAGCGGGCGAAGGCTTCGAGTTTTTCGGGGTTGGGAGGTGGGTGGACGCGGCGGAGGAACAACGCCCCGTGAGCGGTGAGGAACTCGGCGACCGCCTCGTTGGCCGCAAGCATGAATTCTTCGATGATGCGGTGGCTGAACAGGTGCGGGGCGTAGTGGGCGCCGCAGATGCGGCCGTCGGCATCGTATTCGAGGACGGTTTCGGGCATTTCCAGCTCGAGGGCGCCGCGGCGGAGGCGCTTATGCCGCAGCAGGCGGGCCAGGTCGCGCATGCGGCGGAGCAACCCCACCAGCTCCGGCGGGACGTCCCCCACCGCCTCGCCGACCACGCGTGCGGCGGGCCAGCCCGCCTGCTCCCGCCGCTCCAGCTCGTCCAGCACCGCCTGCACCTGCTCGTAGGTGAACCGCCGGCGATTGCGGATGGCGGCGTTGTGGAAGCTCACCGCCGCTTTCTGCAGATGCGGCGTGTATTCCAGCCGCACCGTCTTGACATACCGCACCTTCCCCTCCTGCAGCGAGGCCAGCCCGTTGGACAGGATCTCCGGGAACATCGGGATGACCTTCTGCGGCAGGTACACACTGGTGGCACGGCGACGGGCCTCCTGGTCCAACGCTCCGCCCGGGCGGACGAACGCCCCTACGTCCGCCACGTGCACGGACAAAATCCAGTGTCGTGTCTTGGGGTCCACCGCCACGCTGACGGCGTCGTCGAAGTCCTTGGCGTCGACCGGATCAATGGTGACGACCAACTCGTCGGTGAAGTCTTCGCGGCCGCGCAGGTCCATTTGCTCTTCGTATTGCGAGGCGACCTGGCGGGCCTCGGCCAGGACTTCCTCGGGGAACGCTTCCGGCAGGCCGAAGGCCCGCATGACGGTGAGGGTATCGACCCCGGGCTGGTGGAGCGGGCCGAGGACCTCGACGATGACCCCTTCGCCGCGCTCTTCGGCGGAGGGGAAGCGGAGCATTTCGATGACGACCTTGTCGTTGGGGCGGACGCCGGTGGCGGCGGCGTCGCCCACAGCCACGCTGTGGGCAAAGACCGCGCCATCCACGCGGACGAATCCTTCGCCGTCCCGTTCCAGGTAGGTGCCAACGAAGGTGCGGGTGGCCCGTTCGATGACCTGGACGATTTCGCCGGCGGCGTCGCGGGTCTTGCTGGCCGGGCGGAGGATGCGGACGAGGACTTCGTCGCCGCTGGCGGCGTCGCCGGCCCGGTCCTGGCGGATGAAGATGTCGGCGGCCTGCGGCGTGCCATCGACGGCGTGCGGCCGCACATAACCGTGGCCCGACGGGCTGCGGCGGTAGATGCCCACCACCGTGGCGAACGGCTCGACAGGCCGGACGGTGTGGCCGCGGCCAAGCTGCACCTGCCCGCTGCGCAGCAGTGCCCGCAGGGCCTTGCGGAACTCCGCGTAGCTGCTGTTGTCCAGTTGCAGCCGGCCAAACAGGGCCTTGGCCTTCAGGGGAGTGTAGCCGGGTGCGGTGACGGTCTGCAGGATGCGGACGGCGAGGTCGCTCATGATGGGCCGTAGGGATGGTCCCGCTGCCCGCGGCGGGGCGGCGGCCGCGGGCGCAATGATCTTACCTGGCGTGTCGGGCGGCCGATTCCGGATACGCCGCCGCTTACGCCGCTATCGGGCGATCTACTGTGCTATTGTAATCGCCGCGGTTGTCCGATGGGGGCCGAATTGCTATTTCTTTTCCGGATTCTTACCCGACGTTTTCTTTTCCTTCACGATCCACAGGTGCAGGACGTATTCGTCCCCATCCTCGCCCTGCACGGTGATGGTCTTGTCCGGCTTCCAGTCCCCCATGGTGAAGCGGTGGGAGACGATGCGGGTGCCGGGCTTGAGCTGTTTTTCGAACAGCGGCCGCAACAGGTTGTTGAATTCGTCCCCCATATAGAGCATGATGACCGTGGCTTCGCCGTAGTCGGTCACTTGCAGGGCGTCGCCGACGCGGATTTCCACGCGGTCGGCCACGCCGGCTTTCTTGGCGTTGGCCCGGGCTTCCTCGGCCTTTTTCGGGTCCAGCTCGATGCCGACGGCCTTTTTCGCCCCGCGTTTGACGCTGGTGATCAGCACCCGTCCGTCTCCTGGCCCCGGCTCGTAGACGACGTCGCCGTCCTTGACCCCGGCCAACTCGACCATCTTTTCCACAATGTCCTGCGGCGTCGGCACCCACCGCACCACCGCCTTGTCCGGATTGCGCGGGTCCGGCTTGCTCAGGTCCACGATGATGTCTTCGCCGCCCTTGAAGGTAATCCTCTTGGTGCGGGTCAGCACCGTGTAGTTGTTGGGCCGCCAAGTGACGCTGAAATCGTAATAATAGTCCTTGCCGGCGTCGATTTCGGGGGTGACGAACTCGCGGACCAGGCCGGTCGGCTTGGTCGGCTTGCCGTCGATCTGCAGTTCCGCATCTTCTTCCGGCACCGTGACTTTGATCTTGGATTTGACCTTTTTGGCGTCGGTTTTCGGCCTGGGGTCGGACGGTTTGGACTTGGGGTCGGACGGTTTGGCCTCGACCTTTTTGGGCTGCTGTTGGCCCGGCACGGCCACTTGGGGCTGTTGTTGGGCCGGCACGGGTCCGGCCGCCGCCGTCCAGGCGGTCAGGGCCGCCATCAGTCCCAGCCACTGCATCCAGCGTTTTGCCAGCATGTGTGTGACCTCGTTTTCGGAAAAGTCCTTTGGGGCGGGGATTGCCGACACGATTCTGTCATTGGAATTAGACGATACGGCGGACAGTGGCAACGGGACCGGCGAAATTTCAACCTGACTATGTTGATCGCTTTAGTGAACATTGCGGGGATTCGAAGTGGGGTCGTCGTTCAGAAGTGCATGTAGGATAATAGGTTGCGCAAGGAGAGGCCGGCGCCGGCCCGTTCAGGGGTGCTCGGCCGAGAGCGGCCGCAGGGTGATCGCTTGGGTGGGGCACATCAGAGCGCAGGCGGCACAGGCGACGCAATCGAGCGGCCGGGGCAGCCACGGCAGGCCGCCGGCCACGGCCAGGCACTGCGCTGGGCAGATGGCCACGCACAGGGCGCAGCCGGTGCACCGCCGCGGTTCCAGCACGGGCAGCTCGCCGCACAGGGACAGGTCCGCAGGGGGTCCCGGCAATGGGGGGACGCCGGACGCCGCACCGTCGACCGGCGGCAAGGATGACGCTGTCTGTTCCATTACGGATCGGGCTGAAGTTTTAACTTATGGCCTATTTCCCTCTCGCCAGTTCGGTTGGTTCTGTCATAGTGGGTCTTCGGCAGCCAGGTCGATGATTCCCTCGGGGGGGCGCTGTGCCAGTTCCGATCCCGCCGGGGGGGCTTCAGTCGCCGCCGTCCCGCATACTCGCCGGATCGTCGCCAGCATCAGGCCGCTGACCAGGTCTTCGACCACCGGGCGGGTCAGCGGCGGGAACAGCGCGTAGCGGACCCCCAGGTCAAACAGGGCGGCGGTCCAGGCAAGCTGTTCGGTGTCAGGCACTTTCAGGTCGGCGACGGCGACGATCGCCGCGTCGGGGTTGTGCCGGTGCACCGCGGCGATCAACTCGATGCTGGGCAAGGTCGGTTGTACCGGGTCGAACTGGACCAATAAGACGGTGGGCAGTTGCAGGTGGCGGCACAACTGGGAGGCACGCTCAGCCGACCGCACGCCGCGGACCAGCCAGCGTTGTTCAGCGGCCAGCTCGCGTAACTGCCGGGCCAGCCAGCCGTCCGATTCCCAGATGACGATCTGCGGGGTACGCATAGCCGCAATTTACGGATTGGAGGTCGGGGGCGAAGGCATACCGTCGGCGGGGCGGTTACGCGAGGCCAGACCCAGGGCGTCCAGCCGCCGCAACAGCCGGGAGCGGAAAATGCCGAGCCGTTCGGCCGCCGCCGTGTGGTTGTGTCCGCACTGCTCCAGGGCGAGCTGGACGAGGCGTTTTTCCACGGCCAGCAGCAGCTCGTCGAGGGTCATCGGCCAGCGGGGCGGCGGGGGTGCGTGCCCGGCCCGCAGCCGCAACGGCAGGGGGAGATGCTCCGGGCGGAGGACCGCCGCCGCGTCCAGCTCCGCCGCGGCCCCGTGCAGCACCTGCCGCATCTCGCGGAGCTGTCCGGGCCAGGCGTGCGTCTGCAACAGCTCCCAGACTTTGGCGTCCACCGGGCGGGGGCCGCACCAGCGGGCCAGCCAGGCGGGCCATTCCTCGCGGCGGTCGACCGCCGGCGGCAGGCGGATTTCCAGCACCGCGAAGCTGGCCGGGAATTCCGGCACCAGTTGGCCGGCGGCGGCCAGCTCGGCGGCGGGTCGGGTGGCCCCGCAGATCCACCGTAGCGTCGACGGCCGCTCGTGGATCTCATCGGCCAGGCGTTGTTGCAGCTCGCGGGGTAAGGCGGCCGGTTCCTTGAGATAGACCGTGCCAACATGCCCGGACTGGAGCAGTCCGCCGTGGGCGAACAGGAGGCTTTCGATGAGGTAGGGTTGCAGGCCGGGGCAGTCGACGGCCAGGAAGGCGAGGTGGCGGCGTGGCCCGTGGGCATGCAGGAGGCGGGCGGTGGTTTCCTTGCCGCAGCCGGGGGGGCCGTACAGCCACAGGGGGACCTCAGCCGTCGCCGCATGCTGCAGTTGGGCCAGCAGTTGGGCCTGATGGGGTTGTTCGTCGGCGAACAGGTCCCAGGAGTAGGCCGCGGCGTGACGTTGCCGCAGGTCCGCCAGCCAGGGGGGCAGCTTGCGGGCCGGCGGGGCCGAGCGGTCCCCCACTACCTCAATGATGCCGAGGATGCCCAGGCAGCCACCGTCGCCGGGGAGAGGGACGAAGGTGATATCCCACCACTGGGTGGCGTAGCGGCACCCCGGTGCGGGGCGGCGGACAGTCTCGACCCGGCCGGCCAAGGCTTCCGAGGTAGGAGCCAGTGTGGCGGCCAGCGGCGAGCTGTGCCGGCGACGGGAACAGACCATGCCGCGGGCCGCATCGGCGCTGGTACCGGTCAGTTTTTCCCAGGCGGGGTTGACGTAGCGGATCCGCCGCGACGGGCCTAACACAAATAGCGGTGTGATGGTCTGCTGGAAAAAGCTACGCCACGACAGGCCAGGTTTACCCGCCGGCCG
>FWPU01001640.1_pt1 | contig 66230 bp, 51 predicted proteins | sample 2228361 | NCBI WGS metagenome assembly FWPU01 (sample SAMEA103939777, study PRJEB20133) | metagenome
TGTGTTTTTTTAAGCATATCCAACAAAAATTATTCTCAATCTACATTTATGATTCAAGATCAATCTCATTATACGGGTTTAAAGAAGGGGACTTCATTTAGTATAGGAAGTATTTATAGAAATAAAGATGCTATTACAACAAATTTAATTGCTGAGTATGACTCTTATACAGTGGGAGTAAGTTATGATTTTAATATCTCTGAACTAAAAACGGTGAGTAAAAGTAGAGGTGCTATAGAGATATTTATTAGATATGTATTACCAAATCCTTTTGGGGCAGGATCAAGCAAATCAAGAATTTAAAAAATAAATATATGATTAAACAATCTACAATTATTTGTTCTTTTATAGCAATATGCTTAATAATTACAAACCCTATTTATCCTCAAAATAAAAAGGATAAAAGAATTAAAGAAACAGTTAATAAAAAGGAGGGCGAAGTTAGTGGTAATAGTAAACAAGATTTTCCAGTGATTGATAGTATCAAAGTAGAAATAAAAAAACTAGGCGATAATATTAATACTCCTTTTGATGAATATGCTCCTAATATAACAGCAGATGGATTACAACTGTTTTTTACATCAAGAAAACCATTTACTGAAAAAGAAAAGAAAAAAAATAAAGCTTCAAAAGAAAAAATTTATGTGAGTAAAAGAAATTCAATTAATGAAGATTGGGGACCTGCAATTTCAATTTCAGATTCTATCAATATACCTACAAAAAATATTTCAAATATAGCAGTATCAAATGACGGACAAACACTGTTAATTTATTATGATGATAATGGAAATGGAGAAATATATGAAAGTGTATTAAAGGGAACTCAATGGACAAAACCAACATCATTAGGAGCTCCTATTAATACTCCATTTCATGAATCTTCTGCAAGTATTGCCCCTGATGGTAAAACTATTTACTTTGTTTCTAATCGTAAAGGAGGAAAAGGTGATAGGGATATATGGGTATCTACTAGACTGGATAATGGACAATGGAGCAATCCTGTAAATTTATCAGAAATAAACACTTCTGAAGATGAGGAAGCAGTGTTTATTCATCCAGATGGAAAAACGCTTTACTTTTCATCAAAAGGGTACAAAGGATTTGGAGGATATGACATTTATATATCAAGATTTGAAAATGGTAAGTGGACAACGCCAATTAATCATGGTCCGCCTTTAAATACTCCAGGAGATGATTATTTTTTAGTATTGGCAGCTGATGGAACATTTGGTTATTTTACCTCTGGAGGGGATATTTATCAAGCAAATTTTGAGATTAAAAAGAAAATATTGGCTTTATTAAAAGGAAAAGTAATAGACGCTGATACCAAACAACCCCTAGAAGCAAAAATTACTGCTAACATCAAACCATCTGAGCAATTTGGAATATTTAATTCTAATAAAAATACAGGAGAATACTTAGTGTCATTATCAGGAGGTAAAAATTATAATGTAATATATGAGGCAAATAATTATGCTCCTTATGATGATGATTATAATTTAGAGAACTTAAATGACTACAAAGAAATATATAAAGATATTGAACTATTTCATAAAGATACTTTTGACAAATATATGAATATTAATGGTTATGTAATAGACGGTAATGGGAATCCTGTAAAACAGGTGACAGTAACTTTAAAAGCAAAAGACGGTACACTGATTCGTCAAACTCTTTCAGCAGATAATGGTTATTTTGAATTTAAGCGAGTGCCAAGAAATAAGGATTATGATATTATTGTTGATTTTCCAAATGAATACACTGTGTCAGGAAAAGTTTTAGATTTATACAATAAAAGAGGAATTAAAGATCAATCTATCCATGATCAAAAAACGGATGACAATGGAAACTACCAGTTTAAGCTAGGTACTGAAGGATTAGAAAAATTTCTTATTCCATTTAATAAAGATAACTTAGCTAACGCTGCTCTTCAATTTGATGACGCTACTTTATCGAAATTCCTTGCTAAATATGGAAATTATCAACATCCTGATTTAGTTTACAAAATTCAAGTAGGAGCATATGAAAACCCTGCAAATTTTGGTAGAGTATATAAAAACCAATTTGAAAAAATGGATAAACTAGAAAATTTAAAGTTGGAAGATAATCTTACACGCTTTAATTTATTCACAGGTATTCCCACATATAATCAAGCCATTGTAAAAAGAAATGAAGCAAGACAATTAGATCCTAGAGATGCGTTTATTACTATATATCTGAAAGGACAAAGGATGCTTATTAGTAAAGAAATACTTAAATCACTTAATAATTAAAACCTCAATTAAGCCCAATTAGGTTATAGAAATATAAATTGTGGTGTTATGATAAAAAAGATATTATTGTTAATTGAAATTACTTCAATAGTTTTTTCTTACGCTCAGCAAAAAAAATATAAACAGCAACAAACTGCAGCTTTTAATGATTCTGTAAAAATAGTTACTAAAAAAATAGGGTTAAATGTAAATTCTAAATTTGATGAGTATGCTCCTGTAGTAACTGCAGATGGACTTCAGATATTTTTTACATCTCGCAGGCCATATACAGAGAAAGAGATTAAAAAAGAAAAAGCATCCAAAGAAAAAATATATACTTCTTCAAGAAAATCAGACAAAGAGGAGTGGGAACCTGCAGTACCACTTGATGAAAGTGTAAATCAAATAGTTCGCAATGTCTCAGATATTGCGGTAACTAATGATGGACAAAGACTTTTAGTATATTTTGATGATGAAGGAAATGGGGAAATATATGAAAGTGAGCTAAAAGGAAAAAATTGGTCAGAACCTAAACCATTAGATTTTCCTATTAATACTGAATATCACGAATCCTCTGCAAGTTACGCACCGGATGGAAAAACACTTTATTTTGTTTCAAATAGAAAGGGTGGAGTAGGAGGAAGAGATATATGGATGAGCACGCGAGCCCAAAATGGAAAATGGACAACCCCTATCAATATTGGAGAAACTATTAATACACCTGATGATGAAGAAGGTGTATTTATTCATCCTGATGGAAAAACTATGTTTTTTTCTTCAAAAGGACATAAAGGTAAGGGAGGATATGATGTATTTGTGTCTGTATATGAAGAAGGACATTGGCTGAATCCTGTAAATTTAGGTGAGCCCATTAATAGCGTAGGTGATGATATATTTTTAGTACTTACTGCTGACGGTAAAAAAGGATATTTTAGTTCAGAAGGAAGTAATAACCAAGATAAAGATATCTATGAGATAGAATTTATACCTAATTTTTCCTTGAAAAACAAAGGACCTAAACTCGCACTTGTTAAAGGCATAGTAATAGATGCTGATACGAAACAACCTATAGGAGCTAATATAAATCTTATAGATAATGAGAAAAATTCGCCTATTGGAGACTACCGCTCTAACGAAGCAACCGGTAATTTTTTAATTTCATTACCATCAGGAAAAAACTATGGATTAAGTGTAAACGTAGAGGGGTATATGTTTCATTCAGAAAACTTTAATTTACCGGATTCTGCTCAATTTAAGGAGTATTTTATTAAAATAGAATTGAAAAAACTGACAAAAGGTGTTAAAGTGGTATTGAAAAATATTTTCTTTGATTATGATAAGGCAACATTAAGGCCGGAATCTTATCCTGAATTAGATAGAGTAGTAGAGTTAATAAATAAAAATCCTAAAATTAAAGTAGAAATATCCGGGCATACAGATAGTAAGGGATCTGATGAATATAATTTGAAATTATCACAGTCAAGAGCAAAATCGGTAGTGGAATACTTAATAAATAAAGGGATTGATTCTAAGCGATTAATTGCAAAGGGTTATGGAGAAACCCAACCGATAGATACTAATGATACGGACGAGGGGAGACAAAATAACAGAAGAGTAGAGTTCAAAGTGATTTCAGTAGATTGAACACTTTATTTTTAAGTTACTTGTGCGCAAGGAGGGACTCGAACCCCCACGCCTCTCGGCGCCAGATCCTAAGTCTGGTGCGGCTACCAATTACGCCACTTGCGCTTAGGGCCCGCAAATATACATCTATTTAAATTATTTTGCAAAGTAAATGAAAAAAGTTTGGATACTTTCAAACTTTTTCTTTAACATTGTATCAAATTATTTAAATCTTAAAACTATGAAAACAAAACTATTATTATGGATTGTTATGTTATTGCCTTTTAGTTCAATGTTTGCTCAATCCTTTAAAAAAGGAACATTGCTAATTGGGGTTTCAGAGGGAGTTACCAGTGCTCGCTACACAACATCTGATATTTATACCCATCAAATTATTAGTGATGAAATAATAAAAGGAGACAGAGATCCTATTCAAATAGAGTATGGAATAACTAACAAATGGGGAATAGCGTTAAGCAGTGGAAATGATATTTTCAAAATTAATCCGCAGAAGTTGTATAAATATGATTATGATGTTCAAATGAAATCAAAAACAAGTGAATTACTAATCGAAGCTAATTATCACTTTTTTGTTACTAATAAATGGGATATGGTTTTATTTGTAGCAATTGGAGCTTACAAAACAGAATTATTTGATATCAACTCTTCATGTGTAAAGAATGCAAATGTTGTGTATGATAAAGGGAAAATATCTCGCGGGGGGATTAAAATAAGATATTATGTATTAAAAAGATTATCTATATTAGGTATGCTCAGTGGTTTTAATGCTTATGCACAATCTGAAAGGCTTGATAATCCTTCCAATGACATGGAGTATACTAATAGAATAGCAACTTCTGTAAAAGGCGTAACATTAGAATTTGGTTTGTCTTACAGAATATTGAAATAATACCAACAAAAAAAGATAGTTAAAAATAACAAATTTTAAAGATACATTATTTAATTTACTCTACCATAATTACTAAAAATTTTGAAGCACTCCAAAACTCATCAGGATTAATAATTTCAATTCTGTCCACATGTTTTTTGTCACCTATTATTTTATAGGATGAAGTGGCATGAGTAGTAAGTATTTTTGCTGTCTTTGCATTAATAGGAATAGAGGTTACTTTTGTAATATCTATTTTAGTAAAATAATCTTTATTGAAATCATCTTTTAATTTGGTAGCCTTACCAATTCCTATGAATCCCCCTTCTTTAGTTATTACACCTTTTTCTTTTAATTCTTTTGAAGAACCTATGGCATAAAAGGCTGTATATAATTTTTCAGTTTTTACCTCATTTTCCTGTGCTAATTCTTGATACGATGTTTGCAAATTAGAAAGTTCTATATTTAAAGATTCTATTTTATCTTTTAAGGATTCTATTTCTTTATCTTTTTCGTCTATCATTGCTTGTAAGTTTTCGACCATTTTTTCCAGGCTTTCTGTTTTAATTTTAGCATCTTTTAATTTTTTATTCAATGATGCTATTTTCATTTTATTTTTATTCAATAAATCATAAATAGCCTGAATATCTTCTTTTATAGTTTCTTCTTTGCTTTTTACATCTCCATTTTGTGTTGTTTGATTAACTATTTTTTCTTTTTCTTTTATTTGATTTAGATTATCTTGTATTTCGTTAAAAGCATTAATAAACTCTTGTAATGCAGCTTCTTTTTGAGAAATTTGTGAATTTAATTCTGAATTAACATTAGCTAAACTATCAGCTAATGGATTTTTTTGTGTTTCTTCTGAATTATTATTGCATGCATTAAAGAATAATGCCAAAGAACTTGTTACAATAAGTACTTTTTTCATCAGAGTGTGTTTATTGGATAGTTACATTATTGATATATATATTTGAATCATAAGTACCCTTTTTACCATAATGTTTAAAGCCTATTCTATAGGTACCTGTATATCCTGGAGGTAAAATAGTAGATAAATCCACAGTACCAGCAGGTTGCATTGAAGTAGTATTCCCTGTTGGGATAGTGAATCCTGGAACTGTTGTCCATGTTGTAGATGTAGAACATTCAACATAGTTAGTGGAAATCATAACAGATAATAAGCCAGGATGTCCAGCATCATAATATTTTACTCCAACATTAAAAGATAAATTTTGTGTGGTGCCTGTAGCTTGTATAGGTGGTGTAATGAGCCATAAAGTATCTGTTGCTCCTGTTGTTGATGCTCCGTATAAGCTGGCTTTTGCTACTGTAGTACCAGAGAAAGAGGTATTGTCAGAAACCCAGTTTATCACATTATTCACATTAGTATTTACCCAACCTGGTATGCTGATGTTACTTCCCGGCGTAGTGGAAGCAAAAGTTTCATTAAGAGTATTTGTCGGGGCAACACTGCAACTTGTTCCGGTCATTTGCACTTCACTATAATTTCGGATATACAATTGATACTCGCCACCATATTTACCAACTATAGCTATAATTGAACCATTTCCAGAAGGTGTTTTTTGGTTAGCAAAATTAGCATAGCCACTTGTTCTTACTATAATTTGATTACCATTACAGTCTTTAATAGTTCTGTTTACGGATTGCTGATTAATAGCATCTGCAAAATATTGATTTTTATCAGCACATATAAATTCTACATTATTTAATTTAATTAATTGAGATAAGTATGAATCATTGATAACGGTTATACTTGATAATGTTATAGGAGAGGGATTTAATCCCGTTTTTTGTTTAGCGACCATTTTATCTACATTAATAGAATCTAATTGCACTATTCCTTGATAGGTAGTGAGTTTTGCTCCTTTTAAGTTTATTCTGATAGAATCCCCTACATATAACCCGCCCGATGCTAATAATCTTAAATTAATAGCTCCTGTAGCATCTCTTACATAACTTTCTTTGTATAAATTTCCTGAAACTTCATCAGCAATTACTGTACAATAAAGATTGATATCAGAAGCAAATACTGTATCATGTCCAATGTTTGAATATAATGTTTTTAAGGCACTTATAGTAGTAGGATTACCCTCTGGGATAACTTGTTGTGGAGGAGCATCATATTTCTTTTTACATGATGTAATTGTAACTAACATACCAACAGTGGCGACGATATAAAATGACCTTTTCATAATTATTTTTTGCTGCAAATATAAGGAATAAATCTATAAAGGATGTATTATGTAAACTTTAATTATTTTTATGATATAAATTGAAAGTTTATTTGTAGGAATTTTTCACAAAATAATTATGATATTCACTCGTTTCTATCGATTAAATTTTTGCATCTTTGCAGATATGAAAAAATATACTTTATTTTTTATAATTTTTGTACTTACAATATGCTTTAAAATTCTTGCACAGGAGTTGAATTGTCAAATTACTGTTGTATCTCAGCAAGTTCAGGGTACCCAAGAAAAGCAAATTTTTGACCAATTACAAACAGCATTGAATGAATTTGTAAACAATAACAAATGGACTAAAGATAATTTTGAACCTATAGAGAAAATAGATTGCTCTATGCTCATTAATATCACTCAAAAAAATGATGTGGGGGACTATAATGCTACCATACAAGTTCAAGCCCGTAGACCTGTATATAAAAGTACTTATTTTACACCTACACTCAATATCATGGACGAGAGTTTTCATATTCTTTATCAGCAATTTACTCAATTGCAGTTTAATCTTAATAATTTTGAAACTAATTTAACTGCAGTAATTGCATTTTATATCAATATTATTTTAGCATTAGATTACGATTCTTTTTCATTATATGGTGGAACAGACTTCTGGAATAGAGCACAATTAATTGCTTCTAATGCACAGGGTTTTGGAGAAAAAGGGTGGTCGCCAAGTGAAGCAGGACAAAAAAATAGATATTGGTATGTGGATAATCAATTACAGCCTTCATTTCAAGGTATTAGAGAATTCATGTATAAGTATCACCGCTTAGGATTAGATATAATGCACCAAAAACCAGACGAAGGCAGAGCAAATATATTACAAGCCATGGAATTATTAGTAAAAGTGGCACAAGCAAGACCTGCATCGTTTAATATGCAAGTACTCATGAATACCAAAAGAGATGAAATTATTAAAATATTCAAAGAAGCAAAACCCGAAGAAAAACAAAAATTACTTGAAATTTTAACTACTATAGATCCTGCAAATATCAGTAAATATCAAGTTATTACAGGTGGATAATGAAAGTGCAGCTCAAAACATATTCAAAAGAAGTTATTGAGATATTTACTCAACATGTTTATCAAAGTACAGAAGCATTCAATTGGCTCATTTTAAATAATTATCGTGAATTGATAGCTACTTTAGATGCTATTCGAGATGATAAAAAGGCCTTTGAATATCTCATAAAGGGTAAACATTATCACCTTGCGGCTTTTGTAAATGCAGTTTGGGATGACGAAGACGCTATGGAATTTTTAGTAAAAATAAAACAGCCAGATTGGTTGGCTTGCGCTAAAGTTATTGATGGAAATGAAAAAGCAGAAGAGGTATTACTCAAACTCAATAAAAAACATTTTGTTGATTTAGCTAAAGCAATTCAACAAAGAATTAGAGAAGATGGGGATAGAGCTATTTCCCCTATTAATGTTTTTCAAAATTTATTGAATATTAAAAAATACCTTAGAGATTAAAATATGCGTGTTGTAGATATTATTCCTCATCCCTCTATGTCTATTCAGATATTTATATGGAATAATAAATACATTGTGAAATTTGAAGCAGGACCAATGGAACAACACTTTAAATTTCCGTTGGAAGATTTTTCTTCTATAGAACAATTAAAACAAGTAATTAATACAGATTTTATTGAAAAAGTGAGAAAAAGATTTAATGAGATGTATCAACAACTCATAGACATTAATTTTGGCAAAAGTACTGATGTTACATGAAAAAAATTTTAATTATTACCTACTATTGGCCACCATCAGGAGGTTCAGGTGTTCAACGATGGCTTAAGTTTGTAAAATATCTTACAAGAAAAAATTATGATTGTATAGTATATACTCCAGAAAATCCTGAAACTCCGGTGATTGATAATTCTTTACTATCTGATATTCCATCAGAAAATTTTGAAGTTATTAAAACAAAAATTAAAGAGCCTTATAGCCTATACAGATGGATAACGGGTAAATCCTCAAAAGAAAGAGTAACAGTATCTTTCTTAAATGAATCAGAAAAAAAAGCATCTATTACAGAGAGAATAAGTAAATGGATCCGTGGTAATTTCTTTATTCCTGATGCACGAATGTTGTGGATAAAACCATCTATTCAATACCTTACCAAATATATTTCAAAAAATAAAATAGACATTATTGTTAGTACAGGCCCGCCACATTCTATGCATCTAATTGCATTAGGAATTAAGCAAAAATTTCCTCATATCAAATGGATATCTGATTTTAGAGATCCATGGACAAATATTGATTTTTTAGAAGAACTTTATCTTACTCAATGGGCAATTAAGAAACATCAACATTTAGAAAAAAAAGTTATTCAATCGGCAGATATGATTATCACAGTAAGTCCTACACTTACGGCAGAACTTAAAGAATTGGATAAACAAAACTCGGATAAATTTTATACCATCACAAATGGATTTGATATAGAAGAATATCCTGAAATACCGGCAATTACAAATCACTTTAAAGTATTCACTATTACTTATGCAGGATTGATACCGCCTAATAGAAATCCCCATAATCTATGGAGATGCATTGCAGAATTGTCAAGTAATGATATTGTCAAAAATCGCTTAAAGATAAAACTGATAGGAAAAGCAGATGCCACTGTATGGCAGGAAATTCAGAGAAATAACATTCAGCAGTTTATTGAGAAAGTAGATTATTTGCCACATTCTGAAGTAATAAAACACGAAATAAAATCTAATGCCTTATTATTGCTCATTAATAATGCACCTAATAGCAAGGGTATTCTTACAGGAAAATTATTTGAGTATCTGGCAATATGTAAGCCTATTCTGGCAATTGGTCCTAAAGATGGAGATGCTGCAAAAATCATTATGGAAAATAATGCAGGGGTAGTAGTAGATTATCATGATATTGAAGGAACAAAAAATGCTTTATTGATGTTACTTGAAAATAAAATTTCAGCACCTAAAAAACAAAATGTTTTAAAGTACAGTCGTGAAGCTCTTACTGATCAATTGATTGATGTTATTGAGAAAATGCAAAGAGTAAATCAATAATAACAAATTCATCCTCTCTCTGCTATATTGAGGATAATTTTTAGTAATCTCAACAAACTTTTTAGTTTTTTAATGAAGTAAGAAATAATAAAGATTAAAAACTAACTAATTTCTATTTATACCAATGGATATTTTGCTTTAATTTGCTGCATATTGTATAAAAATGTATAAGAGTATTGGTATTATAGGTTATGGAAGTTGGGCTACAGCATTGGTAAAAATTTTATCTCAAAATCACTCTAAAATACTATGGCATTTCCCAAAATCAGAAGATGTTGAATTTATTATTCAACACAAACATAATCCAAGATATCTAACTGATGTAGAATTGGATTTAAGCAAAGTTCAATTAATTGCTCATCAATTAGTTGCTCTAGAGCATCATTGTGATGTGATATTATTAGCACATCCTTCGGCATTTTTACATTCTTTAATTAAGAACTTTAATTTTCAAGGTAAATATGTCATATCTGCTGTGAAAGGCATTGTACCGGAGTATAACCTTATTGTGGGAGAATATCTCAATCAAATACATCGTATAGATTATAATCATATAGCGGTAATTACAGGACCTTGTCATGCAGAGGAAGTTGCTTTAGAAAGATTGTCATACTTAACTTTTGCCTCGCAAAATCAAGAATTTGTTGAAAATTTTAGTAAGCTACTACAATGTGACTTCATACGAGTAACTCCAAGTGATGATATCTACGGAACAGAGTATGCTGCTGTTTTGAAAAATATTATGGCAATAGCTGCAGGGATATGCCATGCTTTGGGTTATGGAGATAATTTTCATGCAGCTTTAATCAGTAATGCTATTCAGGAAATAAAAAAATTTGTAGATGCAGTGCATCCTATTCAAAGAGATATTAACGATTCTGCTTATTTGGGAGATTTATTAGTAACAGCTTACTCTCAATTTAGTAGAAATAGAACATTTGGCATAATGATAGGAAAAGGATATTCAGCAAAACAAGCTCAGTTAGAAATGAACATGGTAGCAGAAGGTTATTATGCTTTACAATGTATTTATAAAATCAAACAACAATACAATTTAGAGATGCCTATTACTGATACGGTGCATCAAATTATTTTTGGACAAACTAAACAAACCCCTTCAAAACTCATTAAACAATTAACATATAAATTGAAGTAACACCCTCCTTTAAAGATGAATGTCATTCGTTATACAGCATTTTTAATAAGCATAATTTTACATCCTGTTTTTTTACCCATTTACTTAATGATTTGGTATTTATATGTTCCATCCATTAAATTTCCCATGATTTATTTAAATTTTGTGTTATGGGAATTAAAGATGAAATGGTTATTATTATATGCATTACTTATAGTAATTATGCCACTTATTATTATTTCGTTAGCGAGGATATTTAAGATAATAGAACATATGATGCTGTCTTCTGTAAGAGATAGAAAATACTTTTTTTTAATACTAGGAGTGTATTATTGGTTTATATTTTACATGTTTGATAATATGTATGTTAAGGAGATATTTAAACCTGCTATTCTTTTAATTATCGTCTCTGCTGTTTTACTGCTTTTATCTTCAATTATAACCAATCCTTCTTTTGTTATTAGCATTCATACTGCAGGATTAGGAGTAGTAGTGGGTTTTTTTATAGCGTTAACTTTGATATTTCATGAGGTGTATTTATCTGAAATCATGATTTCCACAGGAATTACTGTATTAGTTATGCTTGCCAGAATAATACTATCTGCTCATACTTTCACGGAACTTATAGGTGGTTGGTTATTAGGAATATTTAGTTGTGTGTTAGTATTTTTAATAGCCTATCCCACTTAAATAATTTGATATGATTTTGTTAACAGGAGCAACAGGATTAGTAGGAAGTCATTTAATAGCTAAGCTATTACAACAAAATAAAAAAGTTGTTGTCACTAAACGAAAAAAAAGTAATACAGGTATTACGAAAACAATACTTTCATACTACCTTAAAGATGTAGAGCAGTATTTTAATGATATAACTTGGGTAGAAGTTGATTTTTTCAATCCTTTAGATATTCAGGAAATATTAGAAAAATATGATATACAAGAAATATACCATTGTGCAGGGCTTATATCTTTTGATGATAGAAAAAGAAAAGAAATTATTAAAACTAATGTAGATATTACTGCAAATTTGATCAATGCCTGTATTGATACCCCTATCAAATTTTGTTATGTAAGTTCTGTTGCTGCTTTATTGAATCAATTTGAACATGATAATATCACTGAGCAAACTTTTTGGCAACCTGGTAAATATGAATATGCTTATGCATTGTCTAAATATCTTGGAGAATGTGAAGTATGGCGAGGTATAGAGGAAGGATTAAATGCAGTTATTGTAAATCCTGGAATAATAATAGGAGCAGGAAACTGGAATAGTGGTTGGGGTAAACTCGTAAAAAAAGCATATAAGGGTATTCCATTTTATACATTAGGTAGAATGGGTTATGTAGCCGTAGATGATGTAGTCAACATCATGATTCAATTAATGAATAAAAAGATATTTTCAAAGCGATTTGTAGTGATTGAAAACAACTATACATTCAAAGAAATTTTGACTGAACTTCATATTTCATTATCAAAAAACCCACCAACACGGGAGGCTAAATTATGGATGCTTTATTTAGCCAAATATGGTGAATATCTTTATTCTATGATAAATCCAAAATACGAACCTGATTTTACCAAAGCAACTATACAAAGTGCAATAACACAAAACTATTATAATAATACTTTAATTAAGGAAACGCTTAATTATTCATTTATTCCTGTAAAACAATATATTCATCAGGTATCACGAAAATACCTTGAGGAGATACAAAATAGTGGAAAATAAAATTTTAATTATCTGAGAAAATGTCAAGAATACTTGCGATAGATTATGGATTAAAAAGATGTGGAATAGCTATTAGTGATCCATTAAAAATTATTGCGAATGCTCATAAAGTTGTGAATTCTTCTGAAATTGTATCATATCTCACAAAGATAATTCCAGATAAAGAAATAGATACAATCGTAATAGGGTATCCCATAGGAATGAGAGGGCAGATAACGAACACAACTTTACTGATAGATAAATTCATTCAACAACTTCAAAAGCAATTTCCAAACATTAAAATAGAAAAGTTAGACGAGCGATTTACTTCAAAAATCGCTCAACGGACACTTATAGAGACACAAACTAAAAAATCGGAAAGACAGAAAAAATCTACTACAGACCTTATTGCAGCTACAATTTTGTTACAAAACTATTTAGATATTTTTAATACCAATAATAACATTAATAAAGATTAACTTTGCTTGCTATAAAAAAAATAATATATGACAGATAAAGAAAGAGAAGATGAAGAGAAAATACGAAAAGCCTTAGCTCCAAAAGAATGGCATGAGATAAAAGCGTATGATAGTTGGCATGTTTTTCGTATCATGGGAGAGTTTGTTACATCTTTTGAAAGAATGAGTAAGATAGGTCCGTGTGTTTCTATATTTGGATCGGCTCGTACAAAACCAACTAGTAAGTATTATCAACTTGCAGAGGAAATAGCCTACTTACTTACCCAAGAAGGTTTTGGAATAATTACAGGTGGCGGCCCCGGAATTATGGAAGCCGCTAATAAGGGAGCTCAGAGAGGGAATGGAAAATCAGTAGGATTAAATATCTCATTGCCCTTCGAGCAAAAACATAATGATTACATAGATTATGATAAGATATTACATTTTTATTTTTTCTTTGTTCGTAAAACAATATTTCTCAAATACTCTCAGGGTTTTATAGGACTTCCGGGTGGGTTTGGAACAATGGATGAACTGTTTGAATCTCTTACACTGATTCAAACTAATAAAATTGCTCATTTTCCTATAGTACTTGTAGGAAGCGAATATTGGCAAGGACTTATTGAATGGGTGAAAAAAGTGATGCTTGAGAAGGAACATAATATTTCTGAAAGTGACTTAAATTTATTTGTAATACTTGACGAACCGAAAGAAGTAGTGAAACATATTGTTGATTTCTACAAAAAATACACTTTAAAGCCAAATTTTTAGCGGAGATGAATAGATATGAAGAAATCAAATAATTCAAAAGCAAAATAACAAAAATCAAAAAAAAGATATTTCAATTTTTTATCTAAAACCTAAGCCTCAAATTTTTTCCAACGAATTTTTGAATTTAAATTAAAACTTATTGTAGCGTTCTAAAATTTTCTCAGCATCTTTTAAGGTATTTTTTATCCATTGGAGTAGAATTTCTTGTTTTTCCTCTTCTGACATGTGATAAGGGATGTGAGAGTTGTACAATTTATTGGTGAGTTCGAATAGGCAAATGGCAACACATACACTTATATTTAGACTTTCAGTAAACCCACACATGGGCACATATACCCATTCATCGGCATGTTGTAATGCATGTTCGCTTAATCCTAATTTTTCTGAACCAAACACAAGAGCAACAGGATTATTTATATCTAATTCTTGAATTTTTTTAGCCCGAATATGTGGAGATGTTCCAATAATTCTATAGCCTTTTTCTCGTAGTCTCTTGAAACAAATTTCAGTATTATTGACTTCTTTCTCATTATATCTATGTATAGATAGCCATTGGGCAGCGCCCATAGATACTTCTTCATTAGGTTGAAAGATGTTTCTGTTTTCAATACAGTGAACATCTTGAATACCAAAGCAATCGCATGTTCTTAAAACAGCAGAGGCATTGTGTCCTTGAAATATATCTTCTATAACAACAGTAATATATCTCGTGCGATTAGATAATATTATTTTAAATTTTTCGTATCTTTTTTCTGTAATAAATTTTTTTAAATAATCAATTTGTTGTTGTACATTCATGTTTTACATCAAGGATTTTAGCTTTGTAATAGCTTGACTTATATCTTTTTTCCCAAATACACTATTACCTGCTACTAATATATCTGCACCTACTTGTATGAGTTTGTCAGCATTATTTTCATCTACACCACCATCTATTTCTATTAAAGCATGAGATTTTTTTTGAATAATCATATCTTTTAACTGACTTATTTTTTTATAAGTGTTTTCAATGAACTTTTGTCCACCAAAACCCGGATTAACAGACATTAAACATACTACATCAATATCACAAATAATATCCTCTAATAAATAAACAGGTGTATGTGGATTAATTGCTACGCCTGCTTTTACATGAAAGGAATGAATGTCTTGTATAATACGATGAAGATGTGTGCACGCCTCATAATGCACAGATATATTATATGCACCGTGTTTTGCAAATCTTTCAATATATCTCTCTGGTTTCACTATCATCAAATGTATATCCAAAGGTTTCTGGCATTTATCTTGTATAGAATGAATAACAGGAAATCCGAAAGATATATTAGGAACAAAAACTCCATCCATGATATCTAAGTGGAGCCAATCTGCCGGGCTCTGATTGACGATATCTATAGCACACTTCAGGTCAGAGAAATCAGCTGATAATAAAGAAGGTGCAAGTAATGCCATTATGGTAATAATTTAAATAAAAGCATTAAATCCAGTAATGTCTAATCCGGTAATGAGTAAATGAATATCATGCGTGCCCTCATATGTGATAACTGATTCTAGATTCATCATATGCCGCATAATAGGGTATTCTCCTGTAATACCCATTCCACCATGTATTTGTCTGGCTTCGCGAGCTATATTGAGTGCCATATATACATTATTTCTTTTAGCCATAGATATTTGTGCGGGAGTTGCTCTGTTTTCGTTTTTTAAAACACCTAATCTCCACGCTAATAATTGAGCCTTAGTAATTTCAGTAATCATTTCGGCTAATTTTTTTTGTTGTAACTGAAAAGCACCAATAGGTTTTCCAAATTGGATTCTTTCTTTGGAATATCTTAGTGCACTATCATAACAATCTAATGCAGCACCAATAGCCCCCCATGCAATGCCGTATCTTGCACTATTTAAGCAACTTAGAGGACCTTTCAATCCTTTGATGTTAGGTAGTAAATTTTCTTTTGGAACTTTCACATTGTCAAATACTAATTCGCCTGTAGCGCTGGCTCTGAGGCTCCATTTGCCGTGTGTTTCGGGTGTTGTAAAACCTTCCATTCCTCTTTCTACAATTATTCCGCGAATTTCTCCATGATCATCTTTTGCCCATACTACGGCAATATCTGCAAATGGAGCATTAGAAATCCACATTTTAGCTCCATTGAGTAAGTAATAATCTCCTTTATCTTCTATTCTTGTAATCATTCCTGCGGGGTTAGAACCGTAGTCGGGTTCAGTAAGACCAAAGCAACCCATTAATTCACCTTTGGCTAATTTGGGTAAATATTTTCTTTTTTGCTCTTCGCTGCCAAAGGCATAAATAGGGTACATTACTAATGAACCTTGTACAGAAGCTGTAGAACGAATGCCGCTATCTCCTCTTTCTAATTCTTGCATCATGATGCCGTATGCAATATAATCTAAACCTGGTCCACCATATTCTGCGGGGATAAAAGGTCCAAAAGCTCCTATCTCTGCTAATCCTTTTATCCATGGTTTATGAAATTCAGATTTTTGACACGCATCTTCAATAATAGGAGACACATCTTTTTTTACCCATGCTCTTACGGTATCTCTAATAAGTTTATGTTCATCGCTTAAAAGCTCGTCTACTAAGTAGTAATCATGATGTTGATAGTTATCTGTTCTCATAGTTATCTAATTTTTACAAAGTTAGAATATATTTTAATGAAATTATAGTGGAAAATCTTTTTTCATTTTTTGCATTGTTTGATAGCATGTTAAATCTACATGAATAGGTACTACTGAAACATATCCATTGGCTAATGCCCACTCATCGGTATTTGTAGATTCTGGTTCAAAGTTGGTAAATTTTCCTGTCATCCAATAGTAAGGGCGTTGATATGGGTCTTTTCTTTCTTCAAAATCTTCTACCCAATTTCCTTTCGCTTGACGGCATATTTTAATGCCACGAATTTCATCTTTAGTAAGGTAAGGTATGTTCACATTAAGGCAAACAAGTTCATTATTACTTTTATGTAACACCCATTCAATAATTTGTCTAATATATTTTTCGCAATGATGAAAATTAGCCTCAATACTGTAATTACATAAGGAAAAGCCAATAGAGGGAATACCTTCCAAGTACCCTTCTATAGCAGCAGACATAGTTCCAGAGTAAATTACATTGATAGAGCTATTGCTACCATGGTTAATTCCTGATAAAATTAAATCGGGTTTTTGAGGTAAAATTTTATTAACGGCAAGTTTTACGCAATCTACAGGAGTTCCATTAGTAGAATATTCTATCTTTGCTTGATGTATATTGGATGGTTGTATTCTTAATGTGGTATGAATGGTAATGGCGTGTCCACTTCCTGATTGTGGTTTATCAGGCGCTATGACCGCAATGTCCCCATAATTATTGGCTATTTTACTTAAAGATATAATTCCCGGTGCGGTAATTCCGTCATCATTAGTAACAAGTATGAATGGTTTTTTCATCGTAGTTCTATATTCAATTGTTTTTTAAGGTTTTGTATAACTTTATTCATGATGGTTTCAATTTCCTTATCAGTAAGTGTTTTAGAGATATCTTGTAAAAATAATTTTACGGCATATGATTTTTTGTTTTCAGGGATGTTTTTTCCTTCGTAATAGTCAAACATCTCTAATTTGATTAAATAAGGTGTTGCAGACAATATGATACTTTTTTTAATGTCATCATAATGGATGTTTTTATCTAACAATAAAGATAAATCTCTTTCGACGACAGGGAATTTAGGAACATCGTTGTATCTAATATTTCTATTTTGGTATTGGTTAAATAGTTTTTCTAAATAAATTTCTGCGTATATAACAGGTTGCAGCGAGATATCAAATTTTTTAAGAATAATTGGATGCACAAAACCTATTTCTGCTATAGTTTGGTTATTATTTAGGAATGATATACCATGTGCAAAATTTTTATTGAGTATAGGTTTAATTTCATATGAATAATCGGTATATTGACAAATGAGTTGAATAATTTCCTTTAAATAGTAGAATTCTTTGTATTGATTGTAAAAACTTTCTTTCAATTTTATTTTTCCTGCTGAAAATAATGCTAGTAGGTATTCTTCTTTTATTTCAGTGTCTACTTTTTTATATACTTTTCCTATTTCAAATCCTAGTATATTTTTTTGTTGATGCCTTTCATTGAGTGAAATAGTTTGTAATGTACTAAATAATAAATTCTGACGCATGACATTCAGCTCTGCTGATACAGGATTTTTTACTTTTACAAGGGATTCTGTATCTTCATAAAATGAATGGTGATGAAAAGACAAACTTTGTGTTTCATAAAATCCTTTATTAACAAGTAATTCAGAGATATTTTGTACAAATCTTATCCATTCTGTTTTATCATAGGATTTTTTTTCAGGTAATGGATATGTGATATTTTTTTTAGTATTTATTTTATTGAATCCGTATATTCTTAATATCTCTTCAGCTATATCAACTTCTCTTGTAACATCGGACTTTCTTGGTGGTACAATTAATAACATCCCTTCGTGACTTTCAGATTCTATTTTTATATCTAATTCTTCAATAATTTTTTTGGTGATTTCAAATGGTATTTCTTGTCCAAACAAGTCGTTGGCGTGGCGAATAGAGTATCCTACACTGTGGGGTTTTATATGTTCGGGATATATATCCTTTACCCCCATGCTGAAGGTGCCTCCAGCTATTTCGAGTATCAAAGAACAAGCACGGTTTAATGCATATATAACCATATCAGGGTCTGCATATCTTTCAAAGCGAAAAGATGCATCTGTTTTTAATCCTAATCTTGTGGATGTTCTTCTAATAGCAGAAGGGTTAAACCATGCGCTTTCAATAAAAATGGCTTGAGTAGTGTCTTTAATACCACTTTTTTGTCCACCAAAAATTCCTGCGATGCACATTGGTTCTTCAGCATTACATATCATTAAATCAGTAGATGACAGTTTTCTTGTAATGCCATCTAAACTGATAAACCCGGTTCCTTCCTTAACATTTTGAATAATTATCTTATTTCCTGTAATAGCTGATAAATCAAATGCGTGTAATGGTTGTCCCAATTCCATCATGACATAGTTAGTAATATCTACTATGTTGTTAATTGGTCTGATACCTATGGCATTTAATCTATTTTGCAACCATTGAGGAGATGGAGCTACAGTTACTCCGTTAATAACTATGCCTGCATATCTTTTACAATCTTCTGTGTTTTTTATTTCAATGTTTATGTCAATAGTTCCTGAAGATTCAGGAAAATCTAATGATGCAGGGAAGTGTATAGTGAGTTCTTGGTATTCTTCAGGGAAGTGTGTCTTTAAATAAGCTTTTAAATCTCTTGCTATACCTATATGAGAAGCAGCATCACCGCGATTAGCGGTCAATCCGATTTCAAATACATAATCTTTCTCTACTTTAAAATAATCTGTGGCAGGAAGGCCGGAAGGAACATCGTTAGGTAATACCATGATACCTGAATGATTATCAGATAGTCCTAATTCTGCTTCACTACAAATCATGCCTTCGCTAACTTCTCCACGAATTTTAGATTTTTTAATTTCAATGGTTTTTCCTGAGGATGTATGGAGCTTTGCACCTACAAGTGCTACCATCACTTTTTGTCCTATTTTTACATTAGGTGCTCCACAAACAATATGAAGTACTTTTTCATTTCCGATATTGACTTTGGTGAGAGATAATTTATCTGCATTGGGATGTTTTTGTTTATCTATTACCTCTCCTATTACTACATTTTCTAGCCCTTTATGAGAGACAAATTCTGAGAGGGATTCTACTTCTAATCCTATTTCATTGAGTTTTGTAGCAATGTCTTGTGGAGTGAGGTTTATGGGTAAAAGTTCTTTTAACCAGTTATATGATATTTTCATAATTTTATTTAATTCTTACTCTTGGATCTAAAAATCCATAAATGATATCCACTAACATATTAGTAAGTACAAAAATGGTTGCGAATATGAGGGTAGAGCCCATTACTACGGGTAAATCATTCTTGGTAAGCGATTCATACACTTCATAGCCGATACCTTTCCAATTAAAAATATATTCAATAAAAACAGCGCCTGCCATAAGTCCAGCAAACCACCCTGAGATAGCAGTAATAACAGGGTTAAGAGCGTTTTTGAGAGCATGTTTAAAGACAATAGTATAAAAAGATAATCCCTTTGCACGAGCAGTACGGATATAATCTTGAGACATCACATCTAATAAGGAACTACGCATCAATTGAACAATAATGGCTAAGGGTCTTATACCTAAAGTGATAGCAGGTAATATTAAATTTTTTATTTGTATTTTTTCTCCTTCCCATACATCTAATTCAAATAAACTACCTGTAGGAGAGAGCCCTGTATAATCACGCAATACATAACCAAAAAGCCATGCAATAATAAGTCCCACAAAGAAAGATGGAGCGGCCATTCCTAATACAGAAAGCACTAAAGATATTTTATCGTACCAGCTGTTAAATCTGATAGCTGCTAATACACCTAATAGTATTCCTAATATAGAAGCTATGATGATGGATGAAAAAGCTAAAATAGCAGTTTCAGGAAATGTTTCTGCAATAATATCGGAAACAGGTCTTTTAGAGATATAAGAACGACGGAGATAAGGTGTTTTTATGACAATTTTTTTGTCACTAAAACTTACGATAGAAAACCCTGTGTATTTCTCGGTATCAAAATACCAGTGAGAACTTTTGTTTTCAGCATTGTGAAGCGATACAGGAGAGATATCATTGAGGTATAAAAGATACTGTGTAAGTATAGGTAAATCTAGCCCTAAATCTCTATGAATAGCTTCTACTTGTTCTTTATTAGCTCTTTGCCCGAGCATAATAGTTGCAGGGTCGCCAGGTAGCACATTGAATAAAAAAAAGATGGCTGTAACAACCCCCCAAAGCACAATAATTGTATAGATTAGTTTATGTACAATGTATTTCCACATGTAGTTCAAATATAAATGGGGGCTAAAAGTAGTAAACATTTAGTTTATCAGCAATACTAAATTCAATCAATAAATGCAGTATCTGAAAAATACGAGGGATTAGATGAGCTAACTATTGAAGTAAATCCTTTAGTTGGCAGGGTTTGCTATGTGTTGGAAGAATTATTGTGTCTCAAACTTAGATATTGATTGTATTGTGAAAAAATACTTGATTGTGTAATGAATGTTAGTGTGAAAAAACCGGATAATCCTTTTCACATTTATAATTTTAGTTTTGATTTAAATTCTATTTAAAGTTTAATTAGTTATTCTACATATAGTATTTATTCCAATGCTTATTTCACTTGTTTTTCTAATGTTTACCGAATGGTATAGTTTTACTTTATGTTTATTTGAACAAATATGAGAGTTTATTTTTTGAACTTTTTCCTAACAGAAAATTTTAATCACAACATCTTCCCTTTCATTGAGTTTTTTTACATTATTATTCAAAGGGGAATTTTAGCGTTGTTTCTTTTCCAATTTTGTCTATATTTTCTTTGAGCCATTTACTGCAAGCGTTATATCCTCTTTCTTTAAGTTTATTTAAAAAGTTCCATGATGTATTGAATTTACTTGATAAATTTAAATCATGCAAGTATTCATCTGCTGATAACTGATGTAGAAATACTTTTTTTAATTTGTTTTTTAAGTTTACCCCGCTCTCCAATAAATCGTTTTTAAATTTAATAGCTTTTAGCTCGTGTATCAATGCAGAGTTAAAACTAATTTCATTGATTCTGTCTTTTATTTCTTCTATAGTTGAAGGTACTTTGTTGATATTAAAAGGATTAACTTGTACTATTAGAATATCATTTGTTTCAGGAGTGTTTTTTATTAAAGGATCTAGGGGAGGGTTTCCCATATAACCACCATCCCAATAGTATTCACCATTAATTTCTACAGGTTTAAATAAATAAGGTAAGCATGCTGAGGCTAAAATACTTTTTACCGTGAGTTCTTCTGCATTAAAAATTTTTGGAAGTCCTGTTTTTACATTGGTAGCACATACAAAAAGTTTTTGTGGTTTTAGTTTTTGTAGTTCTTCAAAATCGATAAGTGATGTCAGTATTTTTTCAAGAGGATTGTAATTCAGAGGATTGAATTGTGAAGGAGAAAAATTTTCTGTAATTAGTTCAAAAGTTCTATAAATGGGCGAAAAATTTAAATTTCCTTCACTTGAGAAATTATCTGCCATTGTAGGTTGAAGCATAAACCACTGCCCTACTAGTGATACCTTGTACCAAAATTTAACAAGTAGATGTTTTGCCAAATTTCTACCACCTTTATATAGACCATACATCGTAATTACACCATTCATGGCGCCTGCGCTTGTTCCGCAGATGCCATCAATCTGAATAGATTCTTCATCTAATAATCTATCTATAACACCCCATGTAAAAGCCCCATGAGAACCGCCTCCTTGTAAGGCTAAGTCAATTTTTTTCATCATTATTTTTTAGCATTTTACGATAGATTTGCAAAACGGTTAACTAGTTTATTATCTTTTTTTAGATAAATTCCTTTTATTTGCTCAAAAAATTTTATGATAGATTTGCAAAACGGTTAACTAGTTTATTATCTTTTTTTAGATAAATTCCTTTTATTTGCTCAAAAAATTTTATGATAGAAAAAATCAATTCTAATTGGAAATGGGGATTAATTTCAGCTATAGTAGTATTTTCTTTAATTACTGTTTTTTATTTTCAGCCTATGTATTTTGAAGATAAGACCTTAAATCAAGGAGATATTTTGAGACATAAAGGCATGAGTAAAGAAATACTAGATTACCGAGAAAAATATCATCAAGAGCCATTGTGGACAAACTCTATGTTTGGTGGTATGCCTGCTTATCAAATATCTACCGAATATAGTGGTAATTGGTTATCATATTTAGACAGAGCATTTAAGTTATTTTTACCTCATCCTTCAGGATATGTTTTTTTATACGGACTAAGTTTTTTTATTTTAATGATAGTGCTTAGAATACCTTATTTGTTAGGTATTTCGGGGGCGGTAGCTTATGCTTTATCCTCTTATTTTTTGATTATCATAGAAGCAGGACATAACTCTAAGGCTAATGCTATAGGATATATTCCTTTAGTGATGGCTTCTATGATTTTGCTATTCAAATCTCATAAATGGCTTGGAGCATTGTTATCTGCTTTATTTTGGGCATTAGAGATAAATGCCAATCACTTACAAATTACTTATTATTTATTCATGATGGTTGCGATTATTTGGATTTATTGGCTATATAAAGCTATTAACACTAAGACTATTTTTCCATTTATTCAATACTCTGTATTGTTTGGAGTAGCCATATCCATTGCGGTTTTACCTAATATGGGTAATATCCTGACAACATACGAATATGGAAAGTATTCTACTCGCGGGCAAAGTGAACTGACTATCAATGAGGATTTAAAATCAAATCAGAATGTTAAAACTTCAGGATTGGATAAAGATTATGCCACACAGTGGAGTTATGGTATAGGGGAGACTTTTTCTTTTTTAATCCCTGATTTTAAGGGGGGAGCATCACAATCAATAGCCTCAGCAGATATAGATGCATTAAAAAATATTCCGAATGATATGCGAGAAATAGTGGGCAGTCAATCAGCATATTTTGGTCCACAACCTTTTACAAGTGGTCCTGTATATCTGGGTGCGATTGTTGTTTTCTTGATGATTTTAGGATTGTTTATTGTGCCAAAAGAATGGAAGATACCTTTGTTGATAGTTACTATTTTATCAATTCTATTATCTTGGGGTAAAAATTTCATGATTCTTACAGATATTTTTATGGATTATGTGCCCGGATATAATAAATTTCGTGCGGTATCAATGATTTTAGTGCTTGCTGAATTTACCATTCCTTTGATGGCAGTTTTGTCTTTGTATTATCTTACACAATATAAAGTAGGTAAAATTAAAATAAGAGGAAAAGAAATTCCAATCCAAAAATTGGTGTTGTGGAATTACATTGTAATAGGAGGTTTTTGTTTACTTTATTATTTAATACCTGGATTATTCAACTCATTCAAAGCTCCTGATGAGGAATCAATGTTAATCAATGAATATGTGAAAGCAGGTTATCCTAAAGAAGAAGTGATAAGTTATGTACAAAAAATGATGCCTTATGTAGAACAAGCAAGACAGAATATAGTAAAGTCTGATGCTTTACGGTCGTTTATATTTATTACTCTGTTTTTTACATTCATATGGGCTTATATTAAAAAGAAAACCAATGCTTCTTTATTATTTTTAGCTTTTGGTTTATTTTCTATTATTGATTTGTATGCTGTAGATAAAAGATATTTTGGTAGTAGTGCTTTTGTGTCCAAAAATAATATCCAACAAATTTTCACTCCATCACAAGCAGATCAAATTATTTTATCAGATACTACAAAGTACTATCGTGTTTTGAATTTAACTACAAACACTTTTAATGATGCAAATACTTCGTATTTTCATAAGTCTATAGGTGGTTATCATGGGGCAAAACTAAAGAAATATCAAGAATTAATTGATTTTCATTTGAGTAAAGAGATACAAAGATTCTATGAAAAATTAGGTCAAATTAAAGGTACAGATTCATTATTAGAAACTGATGTACTTCCGTCTTTGCAAGTGATTAATATGCTCAATACAAGATATATTATATTACCCATGAAAGATGGAGCTATACCATTACCAAATAGTTCAGCCAATGGAAATGTATGGTTTGTAAAAGAAATTATTAATGTAGCTAATGCAGATAGCGAGATTGTAAAATTATATTCTATTAATACTAAAACGCAAGCGGTTATTCAAGAAAAAAATAAATTACCTAATATGAAGAATCTCTATACAGCACAAGGTAAAATATATTTAACACATTATGCACCTAATGAATTAAAATATACAGCTATTACGAATGAAGAACAATTTGCTGTATTTTCCGATATTTATTATCCAAAAGGATGGAACGCATACATTGATGGACAATTACAAGCTCATACTTGTGTGAATTATGTCTTAAGAGGAATGATAATTCCAAAAGGTACACATATCATTGAATTTAAATTTGAACCTAAATCGTACAAAACAGGCAATAGTATTGCTTATGCAGGGTCAATATTCATCTACTTTATTTTAATTGCTATTATTTGGATGTTGTGGAAACAAATAAAGAAATAAGATATCAGAAGAAACATGTTTTAATTGGAATTACTGGTGGTATCGCTGCGTATAAGATACCATTACTTATTCGTTTGTTAGTACAAAATCGTTTTGAAGTAAAAATCATTATGACGGAGAGTGCAGCACATTTTGTTACCCCTGAAACTTTATCAGTGCTCTCTAAAAATCCTGTTTATACTTCATTTTTTAATGAAAAAAGAGAATGGAATAATCATGTTCATTTAGCAGATTGGGCAGATGTATTTGTAATAGCACCAATAACAGCTAATACTATTGCTAAAATAGCTCATGGCTATTGCGATAATTTACTAATGACTACTTACTTATCTTTTACTAAAAAAGTCATTCTTGCACCTGCGATGGATGCAGAAATGTGGGAACATCATATAGTTCAAGAAAATCTTGGCATTATTAAATCAAAAAAGAATCATATTGTATTGCCTGTTGAATATGGTGAATTAGCAAGCGGAATTAAAGGCTGGGGAAGAATGGTGGAACCCGACTTTATTTTTAATGTTATCCAAAAAACTTTGTATCAGTCAGAAGAATTAAAAGATAAGAAAATATTGGTAACAGCAGGAGCTACTTATGAACCTATTGACCCCGTGAGATTCATTGGTAATAGAAGCTCCGGAAAAACAGGGATTGCAATAGCTCAAGAACTGGCGAATAGAGGTGCGGAAGTATTTTTGGTGTATGGTCATGTTACCACTTCTTTGCCTGCAAATCTTAATATCCACAAAATACATGCTGAAACAGTGGAAAAAATGTATCAAGAATGCGTGAATACTTTCCCTAAAGTAGATATTGCTATACTTTCTGCCGCAGTGGCAGACTATGCCCCATTGAGTGTATCTACTACTAAAATCAAAAAAGATAATGATGAAATCATTCTCCCTCTTACTAAAACAAAAGATATATTAAAAACATTAGGTAGTTCTAAACAATCACATCAATTATTAGTTGGATTTGCATTAGAGACAAATAATGTTATACAAAATGCAAAAAGTAAATTAGACTCAAAAAATGCGGATATTATTTTCGCAAATGTTTGTTCAGAAAGTAATCCTGCTTTTAATGTAGATGAGAATGAATTAGTAGCAGTATATCCAGATGGAAACATTGAAAACATTGGTAAACATAAAAAATGGATATTGGCAGAAAAGGTAGTAGATATTATTGTGAAATATATGAATAAAAAGAATATAGATTCATAGTCATTAAAACAAACTTCCTTGAACTAAATCGCCAGATTTTTTACCTGTAAACAATGTGCAATCGTGAGTAAACTCATAAGGCTTGAAGTATTTTTGATAACACACCTTAAATAGTTGATGAATAGCCTCAGCTATATTCCCATCACCTTTAAATCTTTTACCGCTCCGATAATCCGATAGATTCCCTTGATGACATGATTTTATTTGAGATAATATTTTATCTTTTTTTTCAGGAAAATTTTTTCCTAACCAATCAGTAAATACTTTTTGGAGAGCGTCATGTAGTCGTACTATTGTATAACTTGCGGTTTTGGCACCATTTTCTGCGGCTAATTTTAGTACTTTCGGAATTTCTTTATCATTCAGACCAGGAATAATCGGAGAGACCATTACACCACAGGGTATTTTATTTTCTGATAGCGTTTTAATTGTTTTGAATCTATTAGAATAAGCAGATGTTCTGGGTTCTAATATGGAACGAATATTCTCATCAGTTCCGGTAATAGAAATCATCACACTTACCAAATTTTTTTCTGACATAGGAATGAGAATGTCTAAATCCCTTAATATAAGAGCATTTTTAGTGATAATAGATGTAGGATGTTTGAAATCATAACATATTCGAAGTAGCTGCCGAGTAATTTCATATTTTCTTTCTAATGGTTGATAACAATCGGTATTTCCTGAAATAACAATAGGGCTAACTATTCTATTAGGAATCCTAAGTTCTTGTTCTAAAATTTGTGGTGCATTTTTTTTGACTAATATGATACTTTCAAAATCTAATCCTGCACTGTATCCCCAGTATTGATGACTTGGGCGTGCATAACAATAAGCACATCCGTGTTCACAGCCTTGGTAAGGATTCATAGAATATATGAAATGCAAATCATCACTTTCTATACGATTGATAAGCGTTTTAGGATGTACTTCAATAATTTTTGTATTGACTTTTTCAAGTTGTTCAAATTCGTCAATAGCCCATAAGATTTCAGAAACTAATTTTTCCGATGAGAATTTATTAAAAGGATTTGATGTAGCGGCTCTACCTTTCATTATTTTTATATTTGAAAAGTAAAGGTAGAAATATTTTTTGATATGAGTGAAATTATTAAATTTTTTTGGAGAGATAGAAACAAGTATCAGGTACTTTTGCTGACAGTTTATTAAATTCACATTACATTGTATTTCCTATATTATATTTGTGGTTAAAAAATTATTTACTTGAAAAAATTTTTATTTGTATTAATAGGAGTATCAGTTGTGATTAAAACAAGATCGCAAATCTATGAAGAAGCTAGATATCAATTAATGATTAATTATAAACTTAGTGAAAAGTATACTATTAGTTTTCAACCTGAAATGAGAGTAAATAAGTTTGTGCAAAATGCTACTATTACTTTATGGCGATTATTATTCATAGGTCAATGGAATGAAAAAGCACACCTTAATATTGGTGCAAATTGGTTTAATAATTGGCATGATTATGATATAACAGGTAATGAATTACGTGCACATATTGAAGCTGGGTTTAAAGATAAATATGGCAAATTAACTTATTTAAATCGTTATAGATTAGAATATAGAAATTTTTATGATGTAGATAATACAGGGTGGAAATATCAAAAATCTGTGTTTCGTTTTAGGTATATGATAAATTGGAGTAGAACACTTTATTCTAATGAAAAAGGACAAAAGTTAACTTTATATATTGCTGATGAAGTATTTTTAAATATAGGTGCAACTACTCATTTTAATATCTATGATCAAAATCGCTTGGGAGGATATTTAGTATTTAGATTTAACAAGTATTTAAGTATTCGTAATACTTATTGGTGGGAATATAAGAAGCCCGATAATTATAACCATCAATGGTGGATACAGATAGGATATAATATATAATTATAATAAAGATTACCTGCTACTTTTTAAAAACTTTCCAACAAACTTTTTATTATCAACTTTAATGAGAATATAATATACGCCATCTGATAGTTTTGAAACATTAAGTCGATTATTTTTTAAGTTAACTGATTGTAATAACTTTCCTGAGTTATCATAAATATCTACCTTAATGTTTTGAGGTACATTTGGGATATCAACAAATATTTCCATATTTGAAGGGTTAGGGTACACTTTTATGCTTTCTGCATTTTTATATATTTGTTCAATGCCCACAGGAAAATAACCGTTTTTATTAGCTAATGTATATTCTCCTAATTGAAGAGTATCTATAGTGATAAATCCTGCCTTAGGTGTAGCAGTAGTTTTTGTATGAGATACCTCTCTCCAATCATCAGATGCATCTTTTCTATAAAGCACGGTAATACTATCTGCATTTATCCATGCTAAGCAAGTATCCATGCAACCATAAGTAGAATAGTTAATGGTACCATTATAGTTTAATTTTAGTTTCGCGTGAAATCCATTACTCAATTTGCCTGTAATCTTCCAAAAATGTTGATTAGAGAGTTTATACTTCTTGCCTGTAGTTGTTTTTTGTGGATCAGGTGCAGCATAATGATGTTCTGCATAAACAAAAGAAGAATCTACACCACTATTTGTTACAATGATTTGAACCTTTGCATTGGCAAAATTAATAGTTGAATTTGTTTTTATAACTTTTGCTTCACCAATAGAAGCATACGCTATGTTTCTATCATAGTTTAATATCTCAAATGATGGAATAAAATTTAGCGTAGTAGTAATAACTGTAATGGAATCTGATACTGTAATTGGCGTAATAGTAGGGTTCCAGTTTGAGTCAAAGAAAAATAAATTGATAGGCATGTTTTTATAGTAATGTGAGGCACCATGAAGTTTTTGTTTGATGGTAACTTTTGCTTGATATAAATTACTTCCAATACTTGAATATTTTGCGGAGTCAATAATAAATACAGGATATCCTCCATTGAAAACCCAATCATTAAAGAAATCATTCAAATTTACATTTGTAAAATTTTGAAGTAATGTTTGAAATTCAGCACTATTCATATTCTTAAATGCTTTTTGTGATAATACATATTTGAGTCCATTGAAAAATAAATTATCTCCTAAATATCTTCTAAGATTATGTACCACAAGTGCTCCTTTTTTGTAAACATGATCGCTATAAGTATATTGTGGTGGCACTCCTGAAACAGGCCAATATTGTTGTTCTTTGAAGTTTCCAAATTGTACCATTTCAATAAGATTAGGCAACAATTGAGCGGTATATGAATTCACACCATACTGATTTTCTAAGAAAACCCATTCACTATAGGTAGCCATTCCTTCGTTAAGCCACATATCCTCTTGTGTTTCGCAGGTTACTAAATCTCCCCACCAGTGATGTGATAATTCATGAGCCATAAGTGGAGCTTCGTAAGCTGTTGTACCAATAGCTAATTGAGGATAAGCGATATTAGTAGCATGCTCCATGGCACCACTGTTGAATGTAACTAAGCAATATCCTATCCTTGGCCATACATAAGGACCATATTGGTTTTCAAAAATACTAACGGCGCTTTGTAAATTTGTAAAAGCTACTTTCGTTGCATTAGTATCGTTAGCTCGTGCAGCAATGATTGCTGGAATTGTTCCTGATGAGATAGTAGAGATGTTTATTTTTATCTCACTATAATCTGCTACTGCTACAGAGGCTAAGTATGACGGAATTTCTTGTAGTAATTTCCAGTGTCTTGTTCTCTTGCCTGCATAGAAGGTTTCACTCATTAAAATTCCATTGCAATAAGTAGATAGTAATGAGTCTGTTGTTATGTAAAAATCATAAGTACTTTTTTCTACAAAGTTATCAAAGCATGGAAACCACACTCTGCCAAAATTGTGAGGAACTGATGTAAAGCCCACGCCTAAATTGAATGCATAATTTCCATTAAAATAAAATCCCCCCCAACCCGATGGGTCTATTTGTGGGTTACCATGATAATAAACTGATATAGTAATAGTATCTCCGATGTTTTTTATACTACCAAAATTGACTTGAAGTAAAGTATCGTTATACCAGTAAGTTGTAGTAATGTTATTTACTCTTGCAGAATCAACAATCATCTTTAGTAAATCTAATCTTACAGAAGTTTGGTTGTTTTGTTTAGGAGTTAGTAAAATATCTGTATGTCCTGCGATTGTAGAATTAGTAGGAGTAATTTCAAGATGAATGTCATAATGCAAAACATCAAAAGTGTCACTTCTTAGGTTTTCAGCGGAGTAATATAAACCGGTTATTTGTTGTTTAGATTTTACTTTTTGACAAGTTAGAATATCTTGACCTTTTATGAAGTAATTAATCGTTAAGATTAAACATATCAAAAACAAATTTTTCATAAAATGTTACTTTTCAATAATGTTTTGCAAATATAATAATTTGCAAGTATATTTCAAAAATATGATTTATATCATATTTTATACTGATAAAAAATTACTTATCTTTGCATGAAAAATAAGTGAGTATGGAAACGCAAACAAAGACATCTGCAAATACACCTAAAACAGGTGATTGGTTACCTATTAATGGAACTGATTATGTGGAATTTTATGTAGGAAATGCTAAACAAGCAGCGTATTATTATCAAACGGCTTTTGGGTTTCAGCCACTTGCATATAGTGGGCTTGAAACAGGTAACAGAGAAACTACTTCATATGTTTTACAACAAGGAAAAGTACGATTGGTATTTACTACGCCACTTAATTCTAAACACCCAATTAATCAACACATTGTAAAGCATGGTGATGGGGTAAAAGTAATTGCTTTATGGGTAGACGATGCTACAAAATCTTTTGAGGAGACAGTAAAGAGAGGTGCAAAGCCTTATTTACATCCTACTAAGTATGAAGATAAAGACGGATATGTGATTCAAAGCGGGATACACATCTATGGTGATACAGTTCATATCTTCACAGAAAGAAAAAATTATAAAGGGGATTTCTTACCAGGATACAAATCATGGACACCTGAATATAAACCATCTCCAATAGGATTTCAATATATTGACCACATGGTAGGAAATGTTAATTGGGGAGAAATGAATGTGTGGTCAAAATTTTATGAAGATGTGATGGGATTTTATAATCTTCTGACCTTTGACGATAAAGATATTTCTACAGAATATTCAGCATTGATGAGTAAAGTAATGTCTAATAATAATGGATATATTAAATTTCCAATCAATGAACCTGCCGAAGGTAAGAAAAAATCCCAAATAGAAGAGTACATAGAATTCTACGAAGGACAAGGGGTTCAGCATATAGCCCTTGCTACAGATAATATTATAGAAACAGTAACAGAAATGCGGAAAAGAGGAGTAGAATTTTTAGATACTCCGGACTCTTACTACGATACCGTTTTAGATAGAGTTGGAAAAATAGATGAAGATATTGAGATACTGAGAAAATTAAGAATTTTAGTAGATAGAGACGATGAAGGATATTTACTTCAGATATTTACAAAGCCAGTGGAAGATAGACCTACTTTGTTTTATGAAATAATTCAAAGAAAGGGAGCTAAATCGTTTGGCAAAGGGAATTTCAAAGCACTTTTTGAAAGTATAGAAAGAGAACAGTCTAAAAGAGGTAATTTATAAAAAACATAATATTTGCTTCCACGGTTAATTTCAATCTTTTATAGCCATTAGATTTCTTTGTTATGGTATTATCTTGAGAATCGCAACGTTCATATCTTTCCAAAATAACAAAGACTGAAATCTTTAAAATTACAGTTCCTCTTCAATTTGAAGAGGAACTATATTTCTTAACGATTGAGAAACTATGAGCCTATAAGAACCTCTTAATGTAACAATGTTACATGTCCAACCTTGTAATAGTTACTTTTTAGAGCATCTCTATATTTGATTTTATACACATAAACATCTGGAGGTAATTTTTGTCCATTTTTAGTTCCATCCCATCCTTTAGTAATATCATTTGTTTTAAATATTAAATGTCCCCATCTATCGTAGATTAACATTTCATAACCTCCTTCTAAGTCAATACCATATGGCGAATATATAGGTTTAAACTCTTCATTTAAGCCATCTTCATTAAATGGCGTAAAAGCACTAGGAACATAAAATCCGTATTCATTTTTTACTACTATTGTTTTTGTTACAGAATCTTTACAACCGTATATGTTTGTTGCCCATAGTGTTACAGCATAATTTCCTGGCATTGTAAATGTTGTGGCTGTGTTGACATCTGTAGTACTATACATATTAGCTACATTCCATGTATAAGTATTTCCAGTGACTGGAGATGAATTATTAAGGAAAACAACATCACTGCTTGCTATTGTAACTTCATAACCTGGATCGGCAATAAAATCAGCTGTAGGATTGGGATATACAACTAATTGATTAGGCATTACTGAATAGGCTGTACAACCTACATCATCAATATACCCAACGCCAACACTATAAGTTCCGGGTGTAACAAGTACTGGATTATATGAAAATCCTTGATAAGGAGATAAATTTTGTACCATCCATGTAATTGTTCCTACACTTACAGAATTAACACTTAGGTTAAATTCAGCAGGTGTACATGCTTTTAGTGGAGCAGCTATAATGTCGATTATAGGCTGAGGGCTTACTCTTACTGCAATGGAGGTAGTACTGGGGCACAAAGTAGCAGTAGGAGAAGATTGGGTAGTGTATTGTAGAATAAATACCCCAGAGCCAGATAAAGATGGATCAAATACGCCGCCATTTACAGCTGTACCTGCCCAAACTCCGCCGGGATTCTGAACTATATTGTTAAGATTGAAAGGTTGGGCATTGTAGCAGAATGGACCTGCAGTTCCTGTGAGTGTAGAAGGAATAAATTGCTCTACAGAAATATTTGTAGTAGCTGTTTTTTGACATGCTCCATTTGATGCAAATATAGTGTAGGTTAAAATATTGCTTCCGATATTTGCTGCTGACGGATAAAAAACACCATTAGAAGTAAGTGAATTAGAAGTTCCAAAAGTACCCCCTACAGGACTTACAGTAACTTGTTGTGGTGGGAATGTGTTACAGAATGGTCCCATGGGTACAATGTATGGATCTGGTAAAGAGTCTATACTTACTACTAAATAAGAAGTATCAGGGCATAATGAAGTTGTAGGTATAGATGTATTAATATATGTTATAGTGTGTGTTGCAGGACCAGCGGCACTTGGATTAAAATTCCATCCATTAACACCATTTCCATACCATGTTCCATTTGTATCTGCTACCAGAGTTTGCAAATTAATAGTTGAATTTGGTAAACATAATGGGTTAATTGTTCCGGTAAGCGTAGCAGGATGGTACTGTTCAACATTTATATTAACAGTTGATGAAGCGCTACAAGTACCACTTCCAGTAGTATATACAATTGAATTATTTCCAATATTAGCAAGCGATGGAGTAAAGACACCATTATTATTCAGATAAGAGGAGCTTACCCATGTTCCTGTATTAGGTGCTACTGTTAATTGTAAGGGAGCAAAATTGTCGCATACAGCCATGGGTGCAGATATAGTAGGAGTAACAGGAACATAAATTTGAACCGTTGCAGATTGGCTTTGAGCGCAGTTTATTTGATTAATTGGATTCACCGTTACAGTATAAATCATTGTCGTACTTGCTGTAACAGTAGGAATACACATGGTAGATTGCGTATTAGTAGATGAAAGAAAGGTAGAAGGCGACCAGTTGTAAGTAAATTGTGATGGATTAGCACCTGCACAATTTCCAAATCTTGCATTTGGTCTGTTTGTACTGGTTGTTCCAGATGCTTGACCACAAGCTGGGTTAACATCACTATAATAATAAACACATCTTACTACTCCTGTATTAGTGGATGGCATAATAGGGTTGTTTGTATATCCAACAATATTATAACACACATCTACAAGAATATTAGAAACTCCATCCCAGTCATAGTTCACAGAAAAATTATGAGTATTCCATCCATTTACTGGACTATAATTGGCGGGTCCCCATACAGTTGTGAAGCCTGTATTATCAAAACTAGAAGTTAATTGTGTAGATGAGGTACACTTAATTTTAATTGTAAACCCTGGTAGAGTTCCTATGTATCCCGAACTACTAGATGTTACAAAAAATGCTATTGAACTTAATTTCCCTGGTTGAACTCCTGCTGCTAAAAGTTCTGCCGCCGTAAATAGCATTTGATGTCTGGCATTTCTGTACCAATTACCATAAACACATGGCCATGTATATTGAGTATTTTGATTTGTACCATTTCCTATTTGTATAATATTTGGATTAGTACACATGCCTGCAGCAGGACCACACGATGTAGGTGCCATTGTTCCAAAATTAACAGCTAAATTAACTGTTCCAGTGTTACACAATGAAGCAGTAGTTGGAGTTAATGTGAAGTTCCATATATATGGACTAATTGTAAAAGTAGTGTTATAAAAGCAAGAACCATCGAACACAGTAGCAGTATATGTGCCAATAGCCAATCCCGTTAGACTATCTTTCTTACTAAAACTTGTTAATGTATGATTGTAAGAAGTTCCTACAACCGAGTAGGAGAAAGGTCCTGTATTGGGTGTTTGTAAATTAATGGTAGCATAACCAACATTTCCACTGGATGGACAAATTGAAGCTACACTACTCATTTGAACATTACCTATAGGATTAGTGGATTGTAATGTATATCTAATAGAATCTTTACATCCTTGAGCTGTAATATAAGACATATACACTATCATGTTATTACTTGGCGGAGTAATAGTCATAGATGGGGAGCCATTAAATGCTGTGGCAGGTAAAAGGTTACTCCACCACCATTGGTAATTAGACCCTCCGGGTGGAGCGTTAATTACAGCAAATGGATTCCCATTGCAATAATATACAATTTGTTGCGAATATGTCGGAGGTTTTGTACCCACCTGAACAGTTGCTGTAGCTAAACCACAAGATACGGCAGTTACAGATACGGTATAAACTCCAGGAGGTAAATTAACGGCCGTATTAGTAGTGCTGACAGTGGCTCCACTACTATTAACCCATACATAATTATATCCTATGTTACTTCCGGTTACATTGACCCAAGTAGATCCACTAGAACCATTAGTGCAGCTTGGATTTGAACCGATAGATGTGATTTGAACATTAGAAATCTTTATAGTGTCGTTGAGTGTAACAGTACATCCGCTACCTGTTACCATTTGTACCTGATAGACTTGCCCATTTACAGCAGGGTATACTGTTATAGTTGGTGTATTACCTCCTTGAGGTGGGGGTATAGGGTTGCCTGAAGGATCATACCATTGATATGCAACGAAACCTGTAGGTGCAGTTAAAATGGCAGTATTAGTTCCTACACACATACTAGATGTAGCTCCACCCGAAGAACATTCAGCATCTACATAAGCATAAGCTTCATGTCCTCCTAAACAACATCCACCTACTGTAAATTCTAAATATACAGTTGTTACAGTACTATACATCGGAGAAGTTAAATCAACTGAATACAATCTCCATGGTCTAAATAAATACCAGGTTGACCTCGATGAAGTTTTAAAAGAAGTATCTGTTGCAGCTTGTGTAGCGTTAATATCATAATTACCACAAATACCTCCAATTGGATTCATGTTTTGATCTAAGACTCTTGCTCTGAAATAAGGTTGTTGATTATTAGCATGTCCAGGATTATTTAATACTACCGCAAAAGCGAATTGAATGTTTTTATTTCCCGGTGTTATATTAAAAGTATATGTCATTCTGCACGCTCTATAGTTCCATTGCCAGTATCCATTCAATCTTACACTATAAGGGTCGTTAAAAAATGGGCATTTGAATGGAATTTGTGAAATATGGTTGCCCCCTACATTTAATGTAGCAATGGAGTCGTATCCCCCTTGGAAATAACCATTAGGCCCATTAGGATTAGTAGGTGGTATATTCAATAATGTATGATAATTTGTGCTATTCAAGGCAGCATTCATACCTTGAGGAGAGCTGATACCAGTAGATACTAAAGAATAATTTGGAGAGTTTGAACCAGTAGGTCCACAAGTATTGGAATTTCCAACACTACCACCCCAATTATTGAAATTTCCTAATTCAAAACTGGCGTTTGAGCAATAAGCACTTTGAATTTGAAAACCGCCACCACCTTTTGCATTAGAGTAATCAGCATAAGGATCATAATTTCCTTTTTCTGGATTCCATAAATCAGCAGGATTAAGTAATCCATTTTTGATTTTGTATTGTAATTTTAATTCGTATATTCTTCTTTGAATATATTCCGATATATCATAGTCTGTTTTTGCCCCCGCTCTTATTGCTTCTTCATATAATGATTCCTTTGTTACTCCTAGTTTATCTAAAGGAATAAAATTCTTGGTTTGCTGAGCAATTATTAAACTATAAATAAATGATGAAATTAAAACTAAAGCATACTTTTTCATAATAGTAAAATTTTGCTACAAAGTTAAGAATTTTACGATAGTAATAACAAATATTTAAATAAATGAAAATAACCGTTCACTCAATAAATACACCCATTCACACATTTTGAAAATGTTTTTAACAATTTTAATATAGAAAAAGGTTATTTTTAGTGAATTTATTTGATTATAGAAGTTAATAATTATTCATACATTTACGGCGTTGTTTAAAACTTTTGATATGTCTGTTAAAACTACATTTATAACCCCAATGGTAGATTTAAGGGGACAATATTTAAAAATAAAAAATGAAATTGATACAGCTATTCAGGAAGTAATAGATTCTACGGCTTTTATTAATGGTCCCGTTGTTAAAACCTTTCAAAAGAATTTAGAAGAATATCTTCAAGTGAAGCATGTTATTCCTTGTGCTAATGGTACAGATGCACTACAAATTGCAATGATGGCATTGGGATTGAAGCCGGGAGACGAAGTTATTACAGCAGATTTTACTTATGTTGCAACTGCGGAGGTAATAGGATTACTCGGCTTAAAGCCAGTATTGGTGGATGTATATCCAGACACATTTGAAATAAATATAGAAGCGATTGAAAAAAATATTACTTCAAAAACAAAAGCTATTGTACCTGTTCACTTATTTGGGCAATGTGCTGATATGGAGGCACTCATGGAAGTAGCAAAAAAGTATAATCTGTATGTAATAGAAGATAATGCACAAGCGATTGGAGCAGATTACATATTCAAAGATGGAAGTCGTAAAAAGTCCGGTACAATAGGACATGTAGGGTGTACTTCTTTCTTCCCCTCAAAAAATTTAGGCTGTTATGGAGATGGTGGCGCTATTATGACTAATGATGATGAATTAGCCATGAGATGTAGGATGATAGCTTCTCATGGGCAAAGTAAACAATATATTCATGATGTATTAGGTGTCAATTCAAGGTTAGATTCTATACAGGCAGCTGTTTTAAATGTAAAATTAAAATATCTCAATAATTATATATTAGCTCGTCAAAAGGCAGCAGAATTTTATGACAAGGCGCTATCTAATATCCCTGAAATTGCAATACCTAAAAGACAAGAAAATTCTACTCATGTTTTTCATCAATATACTTTGCAAATTAAAAATAATAAAAGAGACCAATTAAAAGAGTATTTACAGAACAATGGTATTCCAAGCATGATATACTATCCTATACCATTGCATTTGCAAAAAGCTTATCAAGATACAAGATATAAAGCAGGTGATTTTCCTGTAACCGAGAATCTTTGTAAGTCGGTGCTTTCATTACCAATGCACACCGAACTTAATGAAGAAATACTTCAGACCATCACACATACAATTATTAGATTCTTTAATTAAGATAAAAAATATGAGTAAAAAGATAGCAGTAATAGGAACAGGATATGTTGGATTAGTTACAGGAACTTGTTTTGCAGAATCTGGAAACAATGTATTATGTGTAGATATAGATAAGGATAAGGTTGAAAAAATGAAACAAGGCATAGTACCTATTTACGAGCCATATTTGGATAATTTGTTTCAAAGAAACATTAAAGCTAATAGATTAAACTTTACTACTGAATTGCAGGATGCCATAGACTTTGCTGAAATTATTTTCCTTGCATTACCTACACCACCCGGAGAAGATGGCAGCGCAGATCTTTCTCATGTCTTAAATACGTTTAATCAAATTATTGATTTGATAAATAGTTATAAAATCGTTATTACCAAAAGCACAGTGCCTGTTGGTACGGCTAATAGGTTGAAGGATATATTAGTGGAGAAGAACAAAACATTCATAGACATTGTATCTAATCCTGAATTTTTAAGAGAAGGATTTGCTGTAGATGATTTTATGAAACCTGATAGAATTATCATAGGGACTCAAAGTGAGAAAGCAAAAAAAATTCTGCTTGAATTATACAAGCCTTTTGTAAGACAAGGTAATCCCATTATTTTTATGGATGAGCGTTCTGCGGAATTGACTAAATATGCAGCTAATGCATTTTTAGCTATGAAAATATCATTTATGAATGAAATAGCTAACCTTTGTGAAAGAGTGGGTGCTGATGTGGATATGATTCGTTTAGGTATTGGTAGCGATGAGAGAATAGGTAAGAGATTTTTATTTGCAGGTATTGGTTATGGAGGTAGTTGCTTTCCAAAAGATGTGATGGCTTTAAATTATACAGCATTGGAGTATAATTATGACTTTAAAATTCTCAAAGCTGTCATGGATGTTAATCAAGTACAAAAAAATATTCTGGTACAAAAAATCAAAAGGTATTTTAATAATAATTTGAAAGGTAGAAAAGTAGCTATCTGGGGGCTTGCATTTAAGCCTAATACTGATGATGTCAGAGAAGCTCCAGCTATAGATATTATTAAATCATTAATTAGTGAAGGCGTAAAAATTTCTGTTTACGATCCAGAGGCAATGAACAATTTCAAAAAAGTTTTTGATGAAAATAAAATTCAATATACTTCTGAACTTTATGAGCCTTTAAGAGATGCAGATGCATTAATTATCTGCACAGAATGGCAATCATTCCGTAATCCTGATTTTAGTGTAATCAAATCCTTATTAAAAACACCTGTTATATTTGATGGAAGAAACATATATGATTTATCTCAAATGCAGGAGCTTGGATTTCATTATGAATCCATTGGAAGAAGAACTATTAATTAATTTTAAACATCCTTGTTTATCAAATATAAAATTCTTTATTTTGTAAAATAAAATTAGTAGCTATGGAACCATTAAGTAATATCAATCAAATAAAAGAGGCAATGGAATTAGCAGATAAAATGATAAAAGGAGGAGAAGTGCTTAAAAATATTAAAGATGTAGATATTGCAACTACTCCTAAAACAGCAGTTTATAAAGAAGATAAATTAGTACTTTATCATTATGATAGAGAAACCCCACCAAACATTAAAACTCCTACAATGATTGTATATGCTTTGGTGAATACTTATAAAATGCTGGACTTACAACCCGATCGCTCATATATTAGAAATTTACTAAAAGGGGGTGCTGATTTGTATTTGATAGATTGGGGCTTCCCTACAAAGGCTGATAGATATTTAACATGTGATGATTACATTGATTATATTGATCATTGTGTTGACTTTATTCGTAAAGAGACAGGACACAATAAAATTAATATCTTGTCTATTTGTCAAGGAGGAACGCTCTCTGTTATATATACAGCATTACATCAAGAGAAGGTAAAAAATCTTATTCCACATGTTACGCCTATTGATTTTTCTACAAACGATGGATTATTATTTAGATGGAGTAAGGACATGGATTTTGATAAATTAGTAGAAGGATATCATGGACTCATTCCTGGTGATTTTTTAAATGTAGGTTTTGAAATTTTGAAGCCAATGATGAAATTACAAAAGCAGCAAGCTTTAATGAATATCATTGATGATAGGGAAAAATTATTGAACTTTTTAAGAATGGAAAAATGGATAAATGAAAGTCCTGATCAAGCGGGAGAATGTTTTAGACAATTCATGAAAGATTTGTATCAGCAAAATAAGTTAGTGAAAGGAGAACTTATTATTAAAGGACAAAAAGTAAAGTTGAGTAATATTACATGTCCGTTACTTAATATCTATGCAACAGAAGATCATCTTGTTCCACCTGCTTCTACAATTCCATTAAATGACTTAGTAGGAAGTAAGGATAAAACACTTTATAGTTTTAAAGGAGGACATATAGGAGTATTCGTAGGTTCAAAATCTCAAAATGAATTAGCACCTGCTGTTATCGATTGGTTAAAGAAACATGACTGAGAATAACTTTAAAAACACTTTTGTTTATAGAAAAATATAACCTAAATTTGCCGCTCATAATTAGTTAATTTTATTGGTGAGGTGGGTGAGTGGCTTAAACCAACGGTTTGCTAAACCGTCGTTCCGACGAAATCGGAACCGGGGGTTCGAATCCCCCCCTCACCGCTCAAAAGTTAGTACTGTTCATGCTGTACAATTGTCTTCAATATTCTTTGTTATCTTAATTATAGTGCCTACTAATATGAAAAGCAGATTAAAAAAATTATGAAAAATGTATTCTTGGTAGGCATTGGTGGTTTTATTGGAAGTATAGCACGATATTTAGTTTCCATAATAATGTCTAAGTTTTTCTTTATGCCAACATTTCCGATTGGAACTTTTATCGTAAATATCGTAGGTTCTTTAATTATTGGAATTATTTATGCTTTATATAGTAAAGGAGAATTCCTAACAACTGAATGGCGTTTATTTTTAGCCACAGGCTTTTGTGGAGGATTCACTACTTTTTCAAGTTTTTCATACGAAGGAATTTATCTTATTCAACAAGGAGAATTTTTCAATCTTGCTTTATATGTGTTTTCTAGTATCATTATTGGTTTTGCGTCAGCTTACTTAGGTGTAATAATTGTTAGATTGATGTAAGTATTAAGTGATATTTATTCAATGGAATGAATTGTAATTTGAATATTCCATCTCCAACTTTCATATGGTGATAAAAGGATAATGTCTTTTTTTTGAAGAATATTTTGGTTCGTTATTTCTTCATCTGCAATTCCCATCCATGGTTCTATACAAACAAAATCACTACATTGTTTTTTGGTCCATATTCCCCAATTCTTGCAATTTCTGCTATTAATATTTATTTGATATTTCCAGTCATTGCATGCTAATTGTATTTCTTCAATAAGCGTATGTTCTAACACAATGGCATCATTATCGAATAGTGATTCATTCAAGTATAAAGTATTATTATTAAGTAACAATGTATCTTTTTTATCAGACAATAAACCATTGTTAAGTAGAGTTCTTTGAATGAATTTTTTTTCAGGAGCTATTTTTAGATAACAATTGTTTAATTTACTAAATGTATTAAAAGCGGGATGAAAGCCAAGGTTAAATGGTAGTGGGTCATGGTCAGGGTTAAACACTATAAAGGAGATATGAAGTTGCGTATTTATCACGGTATATTTTACTATTAGAGAAAAATGAAAGGGGTATTGAATAAAAGTATTTTCATTATCAGTAAGTTCAAATTCTATAGATGTTTGAGTCTGAAGGGTACATAGCCATTCTGTGGCTCTTGCAAATCCATGTTGAGGTAGAGAATATTTATTTCCCTTGTATATGTATTCGTTATTCTTCAATTTTCCAACTATTGGATATAATATAGGAGCATGCCTTTTCCACGGTTCGCTTCCTTGCCAGATTAATTCTGTATCTTTATATTGTATAGAGGTAATTTCAGCTCCTTTTGAATTTAGTTTAACTCTTAAAAAACTATTTTCTATAATATAGTCCATATTACATTATCATTACACCTGGAATATCTGATGCCAGATTATAGATATTGATAATTTCATCTACATTATTTACTAATTGTTTTACAGTAATACTTACATATCTTCCTCTTGAGCTTGGCTTGATAGATATTTGGGCACTTGTATCATTGTTGAACAATGCTTCTATTTGTGCTATTTTTTTATTATCACTACTCAAAATAAATTTAAACATATAAATGGATGGAAAAGACTGATATTCTATTAATCTTGCTTTTAGAGCAGACCAATCTTTATTCATAATTTTCGAAATAATAATTATAAATGAGAACTAAACCAAATAAGATAAGCGCTATACCAGTAATGATATTGACAATTTGTATAAAGTTTGGTTTTAGTATTTTTTTTAATTTATTTCCTAAATATATTTTATATAGTTCTATACACAATACAAGTATATTAAGAAAAATAAAGTATGAGAATATCTTTACTATAGAATTATTAAAAAAATTACTAATGATAGTTACATTTCCTAACCATAAAAACCATACAGCAGGATTGAATAAATTAATCACAAATCCTTTTAATATCAATAGAGTAGGGTGGGTTTCATTTTTTATGTGAAATTCGTCTATGTTTTCCTCATTGTTTGGTATCGCAGAGTCTTTTTTGAAGTAAAATGCACCAAATGTAATTAAGATAATTCCTGCAAGGATGCCCGCAAATCTTTGGTTTTTATTATCATCTAGCCACTCTGTAAATCCATACTGTAATAGAAAAATAGTCAGTATGCAAATAAATAAATCGCTTCCTACTATTCCTATAGCTAACATAGTAGCTGACTTAAATCCTTTTTTGATAGAATAATTAATTAAACTAAAAAAAGAAGGTCCAAAAGAAAGAGTCAATAAAATAACAATAATGATGGTTTGATAAATTAAACTAATAATCATTCTTTAATTTCGTATCCTTTTTGATGTAAGAATTGTTTCCATTCTGTATATAAGTCTCCTTTTATTACTCGTGGAAATTTACTTTGTGCTCCTACTCTTTTCTTGTATTCTAAAAATTGAATGAAGATTTCATGTGGGAGAATAGTTACAAGAATATCTTTAAGTGCTGCTAATCTTTCTACTCTATAATCATCATTGAGTTGTTTCAAATAATTATCAATTTTTTCTTTGATGATATTGCTATCTATCATTTTATTGACACCTACATACCAATGATGAGCAAATAAATTTTCGTATTTAATGCCTGCTACTGTAAATTCGTTAATTTCAATATTTAGTTCATTAGCGGTTAAATTAATAGCTTTTGTCATATTTTCTACAGAAAGATGCTCTCCACATAAGCTTAAAAAATGTTTGGTTCTACCCGTAATTAGTATTTCTGCTTTTTTTACATCTGTGAATTTTATTGTGTCTCCTATTAGATATCTCCATGCACCGGCACAAGTGGAAAGTAATAAAGCATATTCTTTATTTTCCTCTACTTCATTAATGTGTAATGTTTCTGGCTTATCTATCATGTTTCCGTCTGTATCAAAGTTTTTGTTATTAAATGGTACGAATTCAAAGAAAATGCCATTATTCAAAATCATCTTCATAGCTTGTAGTTCGTTTGGAGTTTCTTCAAAAGCAATAAAACCTTCAGACGCCATATAAGTGTCTACGAAAATCACTTCTTTTGAAAATAATTTTTTTAAACTTGTTTTATATGGATGAATAGCTACACCACCATGTACATATATTTTGAAGTTAGGCCATATATCATGAATACTTTTTATTTTATAATGGTCAATAATTTTTTCCATTAATATCTGTATCCATGCAGGAACACCGGCAATAATTCCAATATCCCATTTATGTGCATTAACAGTAATCTCATTTAGCTTAGTATTCCAATCTTTATACCGTGAAATTTTTTTACCGGGTTTGTAATGATGTTGGAACCAAAAAGGGATATTACCTGTAGTAATACCGCTCAAATCTCCTGCAAAATAAGTTCCATTGTAATTTAAATGTGTGCTTCCACCTATCATTAAAATACCTTTTTGATAGGTCTCAGGAGGTAAATTAAAACGAGCGGTAGACAATATTTGATTGATAGCGCCTCTTTGAATAGATTTGAGCATGTCTTTTGTGACGGGAATATACTTGGATGATGCTTCTGATGTTCCTGAGCTTAATGCGAAATATTTGGTATATCCCGGCCAACATACAAATGGCTCTCCGTTTAGTGTACGATACCACCACTCCTTATAGATTTTATTGTAATCATGAGTAGGTACAATTTCTTGAAATGCTTTTATTACATTAGAGCTTTTTAGAATTTTATCAAAATTGTAATATTGTCCAAAAGCAGTATCTTTTGATTTGTTAAGTAACTTAACGAGTGTTTGATATTGTTGTTTAAAAGGTCTTTTTTCTCTTTTGAGTTTATTACTTAAAGTAATAGTGTTTTTTAAAAGCGTACCTAATATAGCAGGCATCTTAATTTTTTTTCTGTATTCAGTAATTATTTGATATATCTAAAGTCCATATTTTTTTTGATATTTTTGAGGCTGTGATACATCAGCCATATAACATTTTCAATATCTTCTTTGTGAACAGTTTCATTAGTTGTATGCATGTATCTTAGTGGTAAAGAAACCAATGCGGATGGTACACCTTCGGCACTATAAGCGAAAGCATCTGTATCTGTACCTGTACTTCTTGAAGAAGCTAATCTTTGGAATTTAATTTTTTCTTGATTTGCTGTTTGAATAATTAATTTAAGTAAATTGTTTTGAACAGCAGGAGCATAGCTTAGTACAGGTCCTTTTCCACAGGATATATCGCCATGTGTTTTCTTTTCCATCATGGGTGTTTGTGTATCGTGACATACATCAGTGATGATTGATACATGAGGTTTTATTCTTCTTGAAATCATTTCTGCACCACGTAAGCCGATTTCTTCTTGTACAGAGTTTACTACATAGAGAGTGTAAGGTAACTTTACTTTGTTTTCAGCTAATAATCTTGCAACCTGTGCTATCATGAAGCCGCCAATTCTGTTATCTAAGGCTCTTCCTACCAGATATTTTTTGTTTAGTTCAATGAGTTCGTCTTCATAGGTTATTACACAGCCCACATGAATACCTAATTCTTCTACTTCTTTTTTTGAAGAACAGCCTACATCTATAAAGATATTTTTAAGAGTGGGGGGTTCTTCTTTTCCCGGTTCTCTTACATGAATAGCAGGCCACCCGAATATGCCTTTTACAATATTTTTTCCTGTATAAATATTTACTCTTTTTGAGGGAGCAATTTGATGATCACTGCCGCCATTGCGACATACATAGATAAATCCATCATTGGTTATATAGTTTACAAACCATGAAATTTCATCGGCATGAGCTTCTATGACTACTTTATATTCTTGATTAGGATTAATAATGGCTGCAACAGAACCGTAATTATCTACAATATAGTCATCAATATAAGGTCTCAAATAATCTAACCATATTTGTTGTCCAGAGGATTCAAATCCTGTTGGAGACGAGTTGTTGATGTATTTGTATAAGAACTCTGTTGATTCTTCTGTGAATACTTGTAGTTTTCTTTTTTCAGCTTTTTTCATGAGTGTTATTTTTTTATTTTTTCTAATGAGATTTATTTTTTAGTTTTTTGGGTTCATATAATATGTTATGCCTTAATCCGGGTATTTTCTTGAATTCTAACACAGCAGGTGTTTGTCTTTTTGAAACATCTATTCTTTTGTCTTTTTCAATAGGTTCTACTAATTTATCCTTTCCATAAATAAAATCTTCTCTCCAAAATTCTGTATCTACGATTCTATCAGTTAGGAAAATTGCTTCTTTTGGGCAGGCTTCTTCACAAAGCCCACAAAATATACAACGAAGCATATTAATTTCATAAACTTTAGCGTATTTTTCTTCTCTGTATAAATGCTCTTCGCCAGGTTTTCTTTCTGCAGCTACCATTGTAATGGCTTCTGCAGGACAAGCAAGTGCACATAAGCCGCAGGCGGTACATCTTTCTGCACCGTTTTCATCTCTTTTCAATACATGTCTTCCTCTAAAAACAGGGCTGAGTGGTCTTTTCTGCTCAGGATATTGAATAGTGGCTTTTTTCTTGAACAAGTGACTAATAGTAATACTCATCCCTTTTAATACACCGGGTAAATAAATTTTCTCACTCCATGATTGGTCTTTATGACTTACAATTTTTTTTCTATTTGTTAGTTGAAACATAGTTTTAGGATTATAATTTATTAGTTAGAAGTTTAGATTAAAATTTATATTACCTCTCAAACATTCTACTCCAATAGTTATCAATAAATTCAATAAAGATAACGGAATTAAGTATTTCCAACCTAAGTTCATTAACTGATTAAATTTAAATCTTGGCAAAGTCCATCTTATCCACATAAATATATTGATGAATATCACTATTTTTACGAAGTACACTAAAGCACCAATAAAACTGATTAAAATGCTTCCTTCTTGTAATCCTAAAGCTTCGTAAATTTCTTTTGCGTAAGGAAAGTTGTATCCTCCAAAGTATAATGCACTCATTATTGCAGATGAAATAAACATATTTATGTATTCAGCAAATAAGTATAATCCCAATTTCATGGAAGAGTATTCTGTATGATATCCGCCTACTAATTCACTTTCTGTTTCTGGCAAATCAAAAGGTGCACGATTCGTTTCTGCTAATGCACACACAAAAAATATCAAAAATCCCAAAGGTTGATATACAACATTTGCTAACCCCGCATCTTGATTTTCTACGATTTCTTTAACGCTTAAAGTTCCACCAGCCGAAATAATTAAAGCAATAATTGAAATGCCCATTGCAATTTCGTAACTTATCATTTGAGAAGACGCTCTTAATGCACCTAATAAAGCATACTTATTGTTAGAAGCCCATCCACCAATCATAATACCATATACTCCTATGGAGACTACTCCTAAAATGTATAAAATACCCACATTAATATCTGTAATTTGTAAAGCTATTTTTTGTCCATTATACATAAAATCCTTTCCCCACGGAATAACAACCCCTGTCATTAAAGCGGTAATCATAAATAAGCTTGGACCTAGGATAAACAAGAATTTATTAGATACATCCGGAATTATTTCTTCTTTGAAAAATAATTTTCCTCCATCAGCTAATGGTTGTAATAATCCAAAAGGTCCTGCTCTGTTAGGTCCTATTCTATCTTGAAGAAAGGATGCAAACTTTCTTTCCCACAAAGTAGAGTAGGCTGCAATGCCCAGCGAGACAGCAAATATAATAATACATAATAATACTTTTACTAAAATAAAACTCGTTATCATATATTAGTTTTTTTTATGGTCTTTTATTAAATGGTATAAATCCTAGTGCTTTTTGTTGTTTTAATGTTTCTAATTTCTTTTCATTTAAATGCTGATAATGATTGATGGAAATGACAGACTTTCTGCTGATTTTAGAAGGTCCTTCAATTATCCAATCAGATTTTTTCTTTTTCTCAAAACGGCATGTATTACATATAAATTCTTCTACTTCACCCCACTCGTCCATTCTTGCGGTAACTCTGAGAACTTCATCACCTTTTAACCACAATCTTACTTTGCCACAGCATTTAGAACAATTTCTATGAGCATCCATTGGTTTGGTAAACCATACGCGGCTCTTGAACCTAAATGTTTTATCGGTTAATGCTCCTACAGGACAAACATCAATGACATTGCCACTAAACTCTTGGTCAATGTGATTTTGAATGTAAGTAGATATTTCTGAGCTATCACCTCTGTGTATCATACCATGTACTCGTTCAGGAGATAATTGCTGCACGGTTTTTATGCATCTATAACAATGAATGCATCGCTTCATGTGAAGTTGTACTTTGTCACCGATATCAATAGGTTCAAATTCTCTTCTTTCAAATTCGTATCTACTTTGAGATGCCCCGTGTTCGTATGATAAGTCTTGTAGTTTACATTCTCCTGCTTGGTCGCAAATTGGGCAGTCCAGTGGGTGATTGATAAGCAGAAACTCTACTACACCTTTTCTTGCTTCTAAAACTTCAGTGTTTGTAAAGTTTTCTACCTCCATTCCGTCCATCACTTCTGTACGGCAGGAAGCGACCAGCTTGGGCATAGGATTAGGGTTTTGATTTGAAGATTTGGTAACCTTTACCAGACAAGTTCTACAAAACCCACCTGTTTCTTTTAATTTGCTATAATAGCACATCGCTGGTGGAGCATAATCTTTTCCAAGTATTCTGGCTGCTTGTAGTATAGTAGTCCCTTGAGGAACTTCTATAGTTTTTCCATCAATTTTTACAATAGGCATAAAGAAAAAACTTTGCTTCAAATATACTGAAAAACATTTGGTCTATGTAAAAAAAAATAATCGGTACATTATTCAGGGAAAATGAAGGAAGGTATTAAAATAAAATACTAAGTGTAATATAAGGCATTATTGGTAATTGATATATTAAATCAAAAGTAAAGCGATCTACATAAAAAATGTTTTTTCTGTTATATAAATTTGTAGCGCCAGCATTGACTTCTAATTTTATTTTTTCGGAGAAATTATGAAAATACCTTAATCCTATATCTAAACGATGGTAGTCAATTAAGCGACCAGAGTTAAGTGTTCCTGGAATAAACCCAAGATTAGCATTGGATGTAACATAATTGTAGTTAATGTTGTTATTAAATTGTATATTAGGATAAAATCCTTGGGTGGGTGTGAAAGGATAAGGAGAACCAAAGTTCCATCTTGCATTAATTTCGTATTGTTGTTTTCTTCCGAAATTATAGGAAGCAATGATGTTTATGTTATGTCTTCTATCAAAAATGGGCGGATATTGAAAAATTTCGTTAGTTGTAGTATTTCCCATCCATCGGTTAGTGGTCATATAAGAGTACACTATCCATACATATAATTTTTTACTTTCATATTTTAAGGTAAAATCTAATCCTTTAGCATCACCTTGTTCTATGATATAAGTCTTTTTATAAACATCAGGGATATTTTGATTGATTTGATTATCATCGTATAGTTTATCTCTATTAACATTGATGATTGTGTTGAAAAATTTGTAATATCCTTCTATGTTTACTTCGAAAAATTCTAAAAAGTCGTATTCAATACCTGCTACAGCGTGCGAAGCTTTTTGAACAGAAGAACTTGTTTGTTTTTTATTCCCATTTTTATCTAAGTAATCGTTTGGGAATTTATCACTATCTGGTGCGTGTAGATAACCATAAAATAAATTGACTACATCTCTATCTGAATTGGCACTAAATAAAGATTGTGAATAAATACCTGCTGCAGATTTTAATCTTAATGCATTGGTGATATTATATTTCATTCCAATTCTTGGTTCGGGCGAAAATATATTTAAGGTAGCATAATACTGTGTTCTGATACCTGGTTCTATTACTAAATGTTTGTTTAATAAAATCCATCTGAATTTGAAATAATTACCAAGTGTAGCGGTGGAGCGTTGTTCTTGAATAGCAGAAAAACTGGGGTTTTGAATTTCATAATTAGTATTTAGTACATTGATGTCTATACCAAAACGAATATCATTTCTTCCTACGTATCTTACAAAATTAAAACCTGCATCGAAATTGCCGACGCTGCTTTGTTTGGTATCACCATCAATGGTATGGTTGATATATTTTATTTTATAATCTGAATAATTAACAAAACCATCCATGATAATGTTAGATGATGGAGGAATAATATAAAAACTAGAGCCTCCTCCATAACTTTCCCATGAGAAAGTGGCTACATCTTTAAAATCTGCCTTGTCATTAAAATTAAATCCGAAAAAATTAATTTTAGAACCACTGGTAGTATTAAAAGATGTTTTAGCATATATATCTGTAAAGTAATAAGGCAGATTGTTGGATTGATTATTAGTAAAATCAGTAGCGTATTTATATAATGATGTAGATGTTTGTGGTAGGTAAGAATGTTTAGCAGAAATAATAAAAGAAGCACCGGCTTTATTACTATCTTGTTTGATGATAGGTCCCTCTAAAGATAATTTAGCAGAAAATGTAGATGCTTGAATTTTTCCAGATACATTTCTTTTGTTGCCGTCTTTGGTGCGAATATCCATGATGGCAGAGTTTCTACCTCCGTATTCTACATTAAATCCTGCAGAATATACATTTGCTTGTTTAATAATATCATTATCAAAAACAGAGAATAACCCTAATGAATGGAATGGATTAAATATGGTCATGCCATCTAATAAAATTTTATTTTGTACAGGCAATCCACCGCGGATATAAATTTGTCCTCCTTGGTCTCCTGTAGAAACTACACCGGGTAATACTTGTAAATACTGTGCAATATCTGGCTCTCCGATACTTGGTAACTTACTTATCATAATAGGGTCTATTTTTGTAATAGAGATATTGACCATTTCTGTTTTATCTGTTTTGTTGGCTGATACTTCTACTTCTTGTAGTTTTATTGTTTTTCTTGTTCCATAGTATTTTTTATTGATAACAATGTTTTCAGATACTTGAATGACCTCCTGAATTGTGTCAAAATCTAACGATGTAACCATTAATGTATATGTTCCTACAGGAATTTTAGTTAATGTAAAATATCCGTTAATATCCGTATTTGTACCAATAGTAGTCCCTTTTAAGTAAACATTACAAAAAGGGGCAGATTCACCTGTAGATTTTATATAAACTACACCTTTAATAGTTCCATATTGCTTTTGTTGAGCAATTGTAACATTTAAACTGAATATAAGAATAATAGGTAAAATATTTTTGAATTTGTAAATCATTATAGACTTATCTTTAAGGTTAGAAGAGGGCGAAAAGTAAGAGATAAGAGTTACATTTACAAATGTCAGAAATTCATGAAACAAATAAATAATTAAAATTAGTGTAAATTTGCCGATATTAAGCTAAAGTTAACAGATGAAAAAATATCATCCAAAAGTATCACATTGGATATGGGAGTTAAATATCCCGAGATTTATTATTATATGTTTAGATTTACTAATAGCAGTTATTTCATTACTTATTTCTATTTTATTAAGATTTAACTTTGAAAGTATTCCTGAGGTAGATAAAAAGAACATTCCATATGATTTTTTAATTGTAATTATTGTAAGGCTTTTTTTTGAGATTATTTTTGGTATTCATAGAAGTATGTTAAGACACAGTAGTTCTAGAGATGCTTTAAGAATATTTTATGCTGTGTTTAGTGGTAATATCTCAATGTTTTTTATTAATTTCTTATGGTTATATTTTGTGGGTTATTTTGTTTTTCCCACCTCGGTTATTATCATTGATTTATTAGTGTATTCATTTTTAATGATTTCATTGAGGGTCATTATAAAAACTCTTTATTTAGAATATAAAAATCCATATAAAAATAAGAAATATATTTTGATATATGGAGCTGGAGAGGCAGGAATAATCACCAAAAGAACATTGGATAAAGATATTACTTCACAATATAAGGTGATTGGATTTATTGACGATGATAATAATAAACAAGATAAAAGAATAGATAATATAATGGTATATGCACCTAATGACATGGAAGTTCTTGTAAAAGATAAAAATATAGATGCTATAATAATTAGTATTCAGAATCTCTCCATTAAAAAGAAACAAGAAATAGCAGAACGTGCATTAGATTTGAATGTACAAGTATTGTATATACCCCCTGTTTCTAAATGGATTAATGGACAATTAAATGCATATCAAATTAAGTCAATCAATATAGAAGACTTATTAGAAAGAGAACCTATTAATTTAAATAACAGCCAGGTTAAATCGGAATTGGAGGGAAAAGTTATTTTAATTACAGGTGCAGCAGGTTCTATAGGAAGTGAAATAGCTCAACAATGTGCTTGTTATTCACCAAAATACTTGATTTTACTGGATATTGCAGAAACTGCTCTTTATGAGTTGGAATTACAGATGAAAGAGAAATTTCCTTATTTAAAGTTTGAGACGGTAATTGCAGATATTAGAAATCTTGTTAGAATGAAAAGAGTATTTGAACACTTTTATCCTGATATAGTATTTCATGCTGCAGCATACAAGCATGTTCCTGTGATGGAAGAAAATCCATCAGAAGCAATACTTAACAATATCTTTGGTACTGTGAATGTTGCTGAATTATCAGAGGAGTTTAATGTAAAAAAGATGATATTAATATCCACAGATAAGGCAGTTAATCCCACTAATGTCATGGGTGCTTCCAAGAGAATCGCTGAAATATATGTTCAAAGTAAAAATAAAAATTCATACACGAAATATATTACTACAAGATTTGGAAATGTATTAGGTTCTAATGGTTCAGTAATTACTTTGTTCAAAAAACAAATAGAAAAGGGAGGTCCAATTACTGTAACGCACCCTGAAGTTACAAGATATTTTATGACAATTCCAGAAGCCTGTCAGTTAGTATTAGAAGCGGCGTCTATGGGAAATGGTGGCGAGATATTTGTGTTTGATATGGGTAAGCTCATTAAAATACTTGATTTAGCAAAAAAGATGATTCGACTTTCAGGATTGAGAGAAGAGGATATCAAAATAGAATATATTGGCTTACGTCCCGGTGAAAAGTTATATGAAGAATTACTTGCTGATAGCGAAAAAACGATTCCTACTCATCATCCGAAAATCTTAATTGCAAAGGTGAGAGAATATCCTTTTGAAGAAGTGAAACAAGAAATAGGAGAACTTATCAAAGCATTTGATACACAAGATAACTTTACTATTGTTCAACTTATGAAAAAACTTGTTCCTGAATTTGCAAGTAATAACTCGGTGTTTGAAAAACTGGATAAAAAAGCATAAACAGTTATTTGTTTCTTCTGTTCATCAAATCTTCAAGACATAAAGACATAATTTTTGATAGATACTTTTTTTTATTTGATATTTGCACAAAAAATTTATGTCTCAGACGCTTGTTAATAAAGAAATCACTCCAAGAAATAAAGATTATAGTCAATGGTATAATGATATTGTAATAAAAACAGGGTTGGCAGATTATAGTGCGATAAGAGGTTGCATGATTATTAAACCTTACGGATACGCTATATGGGAAAAGATGCAACACACTTTAGATAAAATGTTTAAGGAAACAGGACATGTGAATGCCTATTTTCCATTATTTATACCTAAATCCTTTTTCAGCAAAGAAGCATCGCATGTAGAAGGTTTTGCAAAAGAATGTGCAGTGGTTACTCATTATAGATTGAAATTAGATGAACAAAAAAAGGAAATTGTAGTGGATGAAGATGCTAAACTAGAAGAGGAACTCATTGTTCGTCCCACTTCTGAAACAATTATATGGAATACTTATCGAAACTGGATACAATCTTACCGAGATTTACCATTACTTATCAATCAATGGGCAAATGTTGTAAGATGGGAAATGCGTACTCGTTTATTTTTACGCACTGCTGAATTTTTATGGCAAGAAGGGCATACGGCACATGCTACAGCTGAAGATGCTATAGAAGAAGCAGAAAAAATGCTGAATGTATATGCGGATTTCGCAGAAAATACCCTTGCTATTCCTGTCGTTAAGGGAATTAAAACACCTAATGAACGATTTGCTGGTGCAGTAGAGACATATTGTATAGAAGCCCTCATGCAAGATGGCAAGGCATTACAAGCAGGTACTTCACATTTTTTAGGGCAAAACTTTGCAAAAGCATTTGATGTAAAATTTGCTAACAAAAATGGAGAGTTAGAATATGTGTGGGCAACTTCCTGGGGCGTTTCTACCCGTTTAATGGGTGCTTTAATTATGTCTCACAGCGATGATTTAGGATTAGTACTTCCGCCTAAGGTAGCACCTTTGCAAGTAGTGATAATTCCAATTTACAAAGGTCTTGAAGAAATGGAAGAGATAAAAAACAATTTATCATCTTTAATAAATGGGCTAAAACAACATCATATTACCGTCAAATTTGATGATGATGATAAGCAAAGACCGGGGTGGAAATTCGCACAATATGAAATGCAAGGAGTTCCGGTGAGAATTGCAGTAGGTAAAAGAGATATACAAAACCATCAAATAGAAATAGCAAGAAGGGATACTTTGACTAAACAATATGTGCCATTGGATAATACAGTGGATTATATCAACAAACTGCTTGAAGAAATACAAAAGAATTTATTTGTAAAGGCAAAAGAGCGATTAAATTCCAATATCTATAAAGTAAATACATGGGAGGAGTTTAAAGAAACACTTGAAAATAAAGGAGGATTTTTATACGCACATTGGGATGGAACATCTGAAACAGAATTGAAAATAAAAGAAGAAACCAAAGCCACAATCCGTTGTATTCCTTTGGATAACGAGCAAGAAGAGGGAACATGTATTTATACTGGTAAGCCAAGTAAACAACGGGTTTTATTTGCAATTGCGTATTAAGAGGTGTTAAAAATCAGATTTTATTGAACAAAATTTTTATGTATAAGATTATTATAAAATTTTGTATATTTGTCCAAACTTTAAAACTTAAAATTATGAAAAAAAATCTTTATTTTGCCGGATTATTAATGAGTAGTGCATTTACTTTGAATGCACAGATTACTCTTACACAGGCGAGTAATGCGCCAGCTTCAGGTGATATAGAATCTTATAAGTACTTAGATTCAACTGCAACATTGCCTAAAAGTGCGGGAGCTAATCAAACATGGGATTATACAGCTTCTGTTATTAATTCCACTAATACAGCTGTATCTACTACCAATTACACCACTGCCACTTCTATTCCGGGAGCATCTATGTTTATAAGTGCAGGAGCCAATGTAGCAGCCACAGATAGTTCGATATTTTTGAAATCCACATCAACTACATTAGAAGACCTTGGTGCCATGTATGCTGATGGTAGCGTTATGTATTTATCAAATAGTTTGATAATGGTACAATTTCCCTTTACTTATGGTAATTCCTTTACAGATAATTTTAGTGGGACATATACGATTACTTCTCTTGGAACTATTAATCTTAATGGAAATGTAAACACTAATGCCGATGCTTATGGAACTGTTATTTTACCAGCAACGCCTTCTAATTTAACTTTTAATAATGTACTAAGAGTTAAGCAGACCACTACTATGAACATCTCTGGAATTCTTAGTGGTACAATTATATCTACTAATTATATGTATTTAAAGTCAGGAACAAAGAATCCCTTTCTTCAAATTCAATATCAATACGCCAATATTCCTGCCTTTGGCTCTCCTTCTAATGATTATACTATTCTTTATGATGTTACCTTGCCAGTGGGTATTGAGCAAATTTCTAATAATAATGTACCTTCGGTATTTGTATATCCCAATCCTTCTAAAGATGTATTAAATGTCCAAATGAATCAAGCAGATTACAGAATGATACAAATAATAGATATTCAAGGTAAATTAGTAAAAGAGATTAAGTTGGGTGCTGATAATGATTCAAGTAGTATAGATATAAAAGACCTTCAAGCAGGTGAATATGTTCTATTGTTACTTGATTCTAAGTCGGGTTTATCTAACATTTCTTACAAGTTTATAAAGGAATAGGTTTTGAAAACAGAAGCAGACCCCGACTAATTGGTCGGGGTTTTTTATTTTAATATTGTGTATAATATATCTTTCATTAAGCAAAATCTTTTTCATACATTCGCCTGCTTTTTACTTAACAATTTAAACGCATAATATGATTAATCAATCTTTCAAAAGAAATAATAACATCGTAGGATGGATAGTATTTCTAATTGCGGCATATACTTACTTAAGTACTATTGAACCTACAGCGAGTTTTTGGGACTGTGGTGAGTTTATAGCATGTGCTTATAAATTAGAGGTTGGACATCCGCCCGGAGCCCCTACTTTTATGTTATTTGGAAAGATATTTACACTATTTGCAGGAGGCGATGTATCAAAAGTAGCTATGATGATAAATGCCATGTCTGCTCTTACTTCTGCATTCACTATTTTGTTCTTGTTTTGGACAATTAGTAGATTGGTATTCAAGATTATTTCAAAAAACAATCGTAATTATGTTTTATCTGTGCAGGAACAAATTGTTATTCTTGGTTCTTCGGTTATAGGTGCCCTTTCTTATACTTTCTCAGACTCATTTTGGTTTTCAGCAGTAGAGGGTGAAGTTTATGCTTCATCATCTCTATTTACAGCGTTAGTATTTTGGGCTATATTGAAATGGGAAGAGGATGATGATGTAGATTCAACTTCTGCATGGCGATGGATTGTATTGATTAGTTATTTAATAGGATTATCTATAGGTATTCACCTGTTGAACCTTCTCGTTATTCCTGCCATTGTATATGTGTATTATTTTAAGAAATATAAATTTTCATGGAAAGGATTTATTTATGCGGGAATTATTGGTATGTTATTATTAGGATTTGTACAATCATTGTTAATACCTAAAATTGTAAAATTATTAGCAGATAGCGAAGTATTTATGGTAAATAAATTAGGAATGCCTTTTAATTCGGGAATTATTTTGTTTTTTGTATTACTTATCGCAGCTATTACCTTATTTATTATTTATTCATATCATGGAAATAAAAAATACTATCAATGGGGATTGTATTCATTTATTGCTTTTGCTATATTGTCTTCATTTAGTGGGTTAAGTGGTAGCGGTATATTATTAAGACTCATCATGTTTTCTCTTTTGTTTTATGGTATCAGAAAATTAAAAGACCATCTCCTTGCCTTTAATATCACCATGATGTCCTTGGCAGCATTATTGATTGGATATTCTACTTTTTTCGTAATAGTTATTCGTTCTCAAGCTAATCCTCCAATGGATGAGAACGATCCTGAAAATGCTCCTAACGTTTTATCTTATTTACTAAGAGAACAATATGGTGATTGGCCTATTTTCTATGGACAATATTATAATGCACCACCGAAATCGTCTAACTATTACAAAGATGCAGACCCCGTATTTTCTAAAGATGAGAAAACAGGAAAGTATAAAATGATTAGCGATGGAAAAAAATCTATTCCAACTTATGAAGAAGAATTTTGTACAATATTCCCAAGAATGTATAGTAGCAGATCTGATCATGTTGCAGGTTACCGTTATTGGGGAGATGTAGTGAATAATCACAGAACTGTCAATAAAATGAATGAAAATGGAGAAGTGGAGAGTATAGAAGTGCCTACCTTTAAAGCTAATTTGATATTTTTCTTGCGGTATCAATTAGGTTATATGTATTTTAGATATTTCTTATGGAACTTTATGGGAAGACAAAATGATGTGCAAGGACTTACCGGTAATCCTTTGGAAGGCAATGCTATCAGTGGAATTCCATTTATTGACGATTTAATACTCGGTGGAGATGGCTACAGCAAACTTAAAACTTATGCATTACAAAATAATAAAGCACACAATGAATTGTTTGCATTGCCATTATTATTGGGACTCTTAGGCATGTTTTACAACTACAAAAAAAGTAAATCCATAACATGGATAGTATTTTTGTTCTTCTTCTTTACAGGTATAGCTATTAATATCTATTTAAACCCTACCCCTTATCAACCAAGAGAAAGAGATTATGCTTATGCGGGATCATTTTATGTTTTTGCAATATGGATAGGTATGGGTGTATTGTTTTTATACGAGTTGATAAGAGAATTTTTAAATCCTAAAATGGCGGCTATCTTGGCTACAATTGCTTCATTAATTGTTCCTTCTATTATGGCAAAAGAAGAATGGGATGACCATGATCGTTCTAAAAGAACATTGGCTCGCGATTGTGCTATTGATTATTTAGAATCTTGTGATAAGGATGGAATACTCTTTACAAATGGAGATAATGATACATTTCCATTATGGTATGCACAAGAAGTGGAAGGTATAAGAACAGATGTAAGAGTTTGCAACTTGAGTTTATTCCAAACGGATTGGTACATTAATCAAATGAGAAGAAAAGCCTATGAGTCTCATCCTATGCCATTAACGATGTCATCTGATAAGTATGCATACAGCAATAGAGATGTGGTTTATTTGATAGAACAAACATCTCATGAAATGAATTTAAAAGATGTGATTGATTTTGTAGCTAGCGATGATCCACAAAATAAATACCCAATAGGTAATGGAAAATACCTTGATTATATTCCTACAAAGAATTTCTTTATACTTGTGGATAAAGACAAGGTTATTAAAAATGGATATTTGAAAGACATACAATTGTCTAATAAAATAACAACAGATAGTATAGAAAAACAAATTGTCGACAAAATATCGTTCACACTAAATAGGAATTACATCACTAAAAATGACCTAATGGTGCTAGATTTAGTAGCTCATATGGATTGGAGTAGACCTATATACTTTGCTGTAACCACCGGTTCAGAAGCATATGTTGGATTACAAGAATATTTTCAATTAGAAGGATTAGCCTATAAATTCGTTCCAATAAAACAAACAATGCAGGATAAAATGGTAGGAGGTAGAGTCAATACCGAGAGAATGTATGATGTAGTAATGAATAAATACCAGTGGGGAGGAATGGATAAAGTAGGAGTTTACTTGGATGAAAATTGTTTAAGAATGGCAAGTAATCTTCGAATGCAAGTTACAATTCTTGCTAATGCACTAATCAGGGAGAATAAAAAAGACAAAGCTAAAAAATTATTGGGCTATATGATGAGTAAAATAAAAGAAGAAAATGTACCTTACGATCCTATTATCTATACAGTAGCAGCATGTTATTATCAAATAGGTGACACCGCAAAAGCAAATGAATTATCTAAAAAATTATTTGATGCAATGGAACACGATATACAGATATATAATCAATATAAGCCCATAGATCAAGTGGCATTTACCAGAGAAATGGGTCAGTGCAAGGAAATTATGCAAAGATTGGCATCACTTACCATGCAATTTAATCAAAAACAACTCTCTGATGAATTTGTAAGAAAACTTTCTATGTATCTTACAAAAGATGACTTAATACAACAAGATGAAACATCGTCTGAACAAGGTCAGGAATAAATCAAACCATTAAACTATGTCATTTCAAGAACATATTAAAAGAGTAGAGGAGTTCCATAATAGTTTTAGTATCAAAAATAATTATACCCCACAGTTGTTGTCAAAAGAGGAATATGAATTAAGATATAATTTAATCAAAGAAGAAAACGAAGAGTATCTGCATGCTTGTAAAAACAATAATATATTAGAGATAGCCGATGCTCTGGGAGATATATTGTATATTGCATTAGGAACGCTTCTGAGGCATGGATTGCAAGATAAAATAGATGAGATATTTGAAGAAATACATCGCAGTAATATGTCTAAACTTGATGAAAATAGTAAACCTATATATAGAGAAGATGGAAAAGTATTAAAAAGCAAAAATTACTTTAAACCTGATATAAAAAGAATACTTGAAAAGCAATGAGTAATGATGCTCTTCAAATAAAACATTTATCTATAGATGATAGACCGCGTGAGAAATTATTAAAGCACGGTGCATCTCAACTTTCAGATGCAGAACTACTGGCTATAATTATAGGTAGTGGTACAAAAGGTAACTCTGCCATTCAATTAGCACAAAAATTGTTAGCATATTACGATAATGACTTGAATAAAATTTCAGTACAACACCCCCTTGCTCTTAAGGAAACACAAAAAGGCTTGGGATTGGTTAGAACTATCAATATCATTGCCGCCCTTGAACTTGGTAAAAGAAAATATATCGCAGAATTTGTAAAAAAAGAAACACCATTAAATAATGTCAATACGGCATCTAAATTTTTCATCCGTTATTTATCCGATAAAATACAAGAAGAGTTTTGGGTAGCAGTGCTTAATACAGCTCATGTTCCTATTGATGTATATCAAATAGCAAAGGGAAATATAGATCAAACTCTTGTAGATATTCGCTTAATTTGTAAATACGCTCTTCTTAATGACTCAACAAGAGTTATAATAGCCCATAATCATCCATCAGGAAATTTACAACCAAGTCAACAAGATATTGCTATTACTAAAAAGATAAAAGAAGCACTAGCATTATTTAATATAACTTTACTAGATCATCTTATCATTTATCAAAATCAGTATTACAGCTTTGCAGATAATAATTTGTTGTAGCCTATATTGTAATGAGTAAAGACATCAACCAATTCTTCGTTCAACAGATATTACAGTATTATAAATGTAACAAAAGAGAGTTACCGTGGCGATACACTACAGATCCTTATAAAATATGGATATCAGAAATTATATTACAACAAACTCAAGTTAAACAAGGGCTTGCTTATTACAACAAGTTCATTCAAAAATTTCCTGGTATTGATTATTTAGCTCGTGCTAAAGAAGATGAAATATTACATGTATGGCAAGGACTTGGATATTACTCTCGTGCTCGTTATTTACATGATGCGGCTCAACAAATTATGAATGAATTTAATGGCGAGTTTCCTCACAAATATCAAGATATATTAAAATTGAAAGGAATAGGAGAATACACCGCAGCTGCTATAGCCAGTATTGCCTATAACTTACCTTATGCTGTTTTAGATGGAAATGTATATAGAGTATTGAGCAGATATTTTGGAATAGAAATTCCAATAAATACTGCACAAGGAAAAAAATATTTCCAAAGATTCGCACAAGATTTGTTAGATAAACAGAATCCATCAGAATATAATCAAGCTATTATGGAGTTTGGGGCTACTTATTGTAAGCCGATAAACCCCGATTGTTCAAACTGTTTACTAAACATGCATTGTGTAGCATTTCATCAAAATAAAGTAGGAGAATTACCCATAAAGTTAAAAACCATCATTAAAAAAAACAGATATTTTAATTATCTTGTCTTTATTGAAAACGGAAGATATACATATGTCCAGAAGCGTGATAGAGGAGATATATGGAGAGGCTTATATCAATTTTATCTTATTGAAAGTCAATCAAAATTTCTTTCATTAAAAAGAATTCAGGATTTATTAAGAAGAGAATCTATTGATTTTAACTCTGTTGTTATTTCTGGTAATTGCAAGCATATTTTAACTCATCAGAATTTGTTTATTCAATTTATTACCGTTCAAATTAACAAACCACCATTAAAACTGGGAATGAAAAGAGTTATTACAAAACAACTTTTTCAATATCCATTTCCTGTGGTTATTCAAAATTTTATCAAAAAAGAGTACTATGGAAATAATTTGAAAATATGAATAGTATCAAAACTTGACATAGTAATTGATGTTTACAATAAATAGCTCTAGTATAAACAAAACCTATAAATGGTAAAAGAAAAATGCAATATTTAAGTCACGAATACTTAATTTTTCAATAAACTAAAAATTACATTAAATATTTTTATGAACTTAAAATTTAACATCATCAAGTTTTCTAAAAAATACTTACCTTTGCAAAAATTTTTAATTATTAAAGTTTTATAATAATAATTGGAAATTAAATTGAAAAAATAAACCTGATTTTTTGTATGAGTAATAATTATTCATTCAAGGTTGGAGATAAACTTAGTAAAATTAATTCTCCTGATGATTTGAAAAAATATAATATAGATGAATTACCAGAAATTTCAAAAGAATTAAGAGATTTTATTATCGATATTGTATCTGTTAAAGGAGGGCATTTTGGGGCATCACTTGGTGTAGTAGAACTTACAGTAGCTTTACATTATGTATTTAATACACCTTATGATTTATTAGTATGGGATGTGGGACATCAAGCATACGGACATAAAATTCTTACGGGAAGAAGAGATGTTTTTCATACTAATAGAAAGTACAAAGGTATTAGTGGTTTCCCAAAACGGGATGAAAGTATTTATGATGCATTTGGTGTAGGACATTCTTCTACTTCTATTTCTGCGGTACTGGGAATGGCTATTGCATCTCAATTATCCGGTATTAAGGACAAACATCATATTGCTGTTATTGGAGATGGTGCTATGACAGCAGGCATGGCTTTTGAAGCTCTGAATCATGCAGGACACCTCAAGGCAAATCTTTTAGTTATCCTGAATGATAATCAAATGAGTATTGATCCTAATGTTGGTGCCCTCAAAGATTACTTGTTAGACATATCTACCTCTTATACATATAATAAATTAAAAGATGAGATTTGGAACTGGTTAGGTAAATTAAAAAAATTAGGTCCTCTTGCTCAAGATACTGTTTCAAAAATAGAGCATGCTATCAAGACTTCTCTGTTACACCAAAGCAATTTATTTGAATCCTTGAATTTTAGGTATTTTGGTCCTGTAGATGGTCATGATGTGATACGGCTTACTCAAGTCCTTAATGATATAAAAAACATACAAGGTCCAAAATTACTTCATGTTATTACTAAAAAAGGGAAAGGATATAAATTTTCCGAAGAGGGAGATCAAACATTCTGGCATGCCCCCGGTATATTCAATAAAGAAACAGGTGAGTTGGTAAAAATCATATCAACATCTTCTCAACCTCCGAGGTATCAGGATGTATTTGGATATACTATTTTAGAACTGGCAGAGAAAAATCATAGAATTGTAGGAATTACCCCTGCTATGCCTTCAGGCTCATCTCTTAATATCATGATGAAAGCTATGCCTGACAGGGCATTTGATGTAGGTATAGCAGAACAACACGCAGTTACTTTTAGTGCGGGCTTAGCTACACAGGGATATATTCCTTTTTGTAATATCTATTCATCTTTCATGCAAAGAGCTTATGACCAAGTGATTCACGATGTAGCATTGCAAAAGCTTAAAGTCATTTTCTGTTTAGATAGAGGAGGTTTAGTTGGTGCTGATGGACCTACACACCACGGTACTTTTGACATCGCATATTTTAGATGCATCCCTAATATGATTGTGGCAGCTCCAATGAATGAAATAGAGTTGCGAAACATGATGTACACTGCTACCTTAGATGAAATACAACAACCATTTAGCATTCGTTATCCAAGAGGAAATGGTGTGATAGTGGATTGGAGAAAGCCCTTTGAAAAAATAGAAATAGGTAAAGGTAAAAAATTAAAAGATGGGGAAGATATATGCTTTCTTAGCATTGGGCACATTGGAAATTTTGTAACAGAAGCTATACAGGAATTAAAAAGTAAGCACAATATATTTCCTGCTCATTACGATATGAGATTTGTCAAGCCAATAGATGAAAAACTTTTACACGAGGCGTTAGGAAAATATTCTATCATCATTACCATAGAAGATGGAACAATCATTGGTGGCTTAGGAAGTGCAGTGGCGGAATTTATGACAGAATACAATTACACAAATAAGCTCGTAAAAATGGGAATTCCTGATAGATTTATACAACATGGAGAGCCTATGGAACTTTATGAAGAATGCGGTTTATCACCTTCCAAAATTGTAGAAAAAGTATTACAATTACATATCTCTGAAATTTATAAAAAACAAAAAGTTACAAATTAAAAGTTTTTGTATATTTGCAAACTATAAACCATAAACTTATAATTATGAAAAAAGTAGTTTTATCTGTATTTATTCCTGTAGTTATTATTAATAGCAAAAGCAACGCTCAAACATTGAATCAAAGTACACATGCCCCTGCTGTGGGGGATGTATATACATTTCAATATGCAGATCCCGCAACACTTCCATCTAATTTAGGCAATCCAGGAACAGGAAATACTTTTAATTTTAGCGGGTTAAGCGTTTATACGGGTAATAAAACAAGTAATGGTGTTACTGTGGCATCTACAGGTAGTGCCAGTGCTTACCCAAATGCCAATGTAGCTGTACAAACAGGTACAGATAATACCTTTTATGACGCTCAATCCAATAAATTGGATTTTTATGGTGGAAATCTGACATTAGGAGGATACCCTATTACATTTACTTATACTACTCCAGCCACGCTCGGCTTATATCCTATGACATTAGGAACTACAAGTTCAGGAACAATAGCAGGGAACATATTCGGATTAGGAAATAGTGGCAACTTTGTTGGAACTTCCAGTTTTACTGCAGATGCAACAGGTACTTTAGTGGTCCCCGGAGGAAATAGTTACAATGATGTGATGCGCATAAATATACAACAAAACATGACATTTACTATTTCATTTGTTCAAGGAACGCTTACAGTAAATCAATATGATTATTATGCACCTAATTATTCGAACTTTCCTAATCCTAATAATAATTGGCCCCTAATAAGTGTACAACAATCTACTTTATCCTCTTCAATTGGTGGTACTTCAATACAAACAACAGTAACTATTAACAGTAATTATCAAACACTATCTATAGATAATAACTTGTCTATGGCTGTTCACTTTTCTGAATTCCAGATATTACCTAATCCAGCTAATGACAATATACAAATATATTCATTACATCCTATTAAAAATATAGAGATATTTGATATTACAGGTAAGAGTATTACTCAGCTCTCACCTCGTTCATCTGTGGTGAATTTTGACTGTGAAAACTTACAAAATGGTGTATATTTTGTTCGTTCAGAAGATGAAGAAGGAAATGTTTCAGTTAAGAAATTAGTGATTCAACACTAATTTGTCTTTGACAATAAAAAATGCAATAAGTACTAAGCGAACGACTTTATTGTTTTATACTATGTGATGTATCTTTTTTACAGATTAGATAGGTTTTTATTTATCATTTTTTTTTGAATTGAACATGATTGAAAAATAACCTTAAACTTAAAATAATAATTGAAAACAAAAAACTATGAGCTTTATAAAAGAATTTAAGGAATTTGCTTTGAGAGGTAATGTTATTGATCTTGCTATTGGTGTTGTAATTGGAGCTGCTTTTAATAGTATTGTCAATTCATTGGTTTCCGATATAATCACTCCCGCGGTATTGAACCCTGTTCTTGCAGCAACAAACTTAACTAATTTATCTGATCTAACAATTCCCGGAACGGCTATAAAGTATGGTAACTTTTTATCCACATGTATATCCTTTGTGGTTGTGTCCTTTGTGTTGTTTATGATTATTAAAGGAATTAATATCTCTAAAAGAAAAGCAGAGGAGAAACACACACCGCCTGCTCCTCCTGCACCAACTAATGAAGAAAAATTATTGGCAGAAATTAGAGATTTATTGAAGAATAAAAACTAATTTTTTATCACTTTCTAAATTTCACTTTACTATTTACAGTTAAAAATTTTTATCATGAAAAAAGTTTATTTTATTACCTATTCAATTATTTGTATATCAAAGTTTTATGCAAAAGAAATTAATAATGGGGATTCTACTAAGTATTGGAAATCCTCTGGGTTTATTGGACTTAATTATAGTCAGACAGCATTAAGTAACTGGCAGGGAGGAGGGCAAGATAATGTATCATTTACTACTTTGTTTAATTATCAAATAGAATATAAAAAAGATGTTTATCAATGGACAAACAAGCTTGATGCGCAATATGGATTAACAAAGCCAGGAACTGATAAATTGTTTAAAAAAAACATAGATCAGATACTTTTTGTCTCTAATTTCAATATTCAGTCGTTATGGAATAAGCATCTATTCTATTCAATGATGTTGGATTTTAGAACGCAATTTGCTCCTGGTTATGTTTATCAAGGAGATTCTATTGTAGGCAGAGCAACTTCTGATTTTTTTTCACCAGCATACATACAGTTAGCAATGGGGTTTAATTATAAACCAACCGATTATATTGAGATTGTTTTTTCCCCTCTTGCAGGAAAGCTTACTATTGTAAATCGTCAACATCTGGCAGACGCAGGTGCTTTTGGTGTGAAAGGAGCAAAATATGATTTAAACACACATCAATTACTTGAGCATGGACAAAAGAGACGTTTCGAGGGTGGGGGAAGACTTACAATAAAATTCAAAAAAGATATCAATAAGTTGATGGGTATTGACAGCTACTTAGATATGTTCAGTAATTATTTTCATAATCCTCAGAATATTGATATTATTTTCAATAAT